>MDSX01103125.1_pt1 | contig 12470 bp, 11 predicted proteins | sample 811141 | NCBI WGS metagenome assembly MDSX01 (sample SAMN05326642, study PRJNA326480) | marine metagenome | isolation source: seawater | place: Atlantic Ocean: South East | collected 2010
AGTTAATTCTCCAAACTCAACGCGAAGTCGACAGCGATTTGCTTTCTGTGATCGCTTCAGATGTTGGCAAAACCATGCTTGAATTGAACGCTAAATCCGACCTTGCGGAGGTCCTAGGGTGAACCCTGTTCGAATTGGGACCCGTTCATCCCCTCTTGCACTTTGGCAAGCACGAAAAGTTGCTCATCTTCTTGAAACGTCGGGAATCTCGACAAAAATCATTGAAATTACTTCATCAGGAGACCGCTCGGTTGGAGGTGATCTGGCCACCTCTGTTGGACAATTCGTCCATGGAATTGACGAAGAACTTTTGACCGGAAAAATCGATGTCGCTGTCCATTCAAGCAAAGATGTCCCAACATTTGAAACGCCTGGCATCTCACATTTTTCTTACCTAGAGAGAGGCTGTACCAGTGATGTGTTGCTTTCTCAACGCACAGGAAAATCAACGACCTTAGCAGAGGTGCTCGCTTCCAACGCCTCAACAACCTTGCCCGATGTGTTGGCATCGCTCGATCGGGGAGCCACCATTGGTACCGTTTCGGGTCGTCGTCAATCTTTTTTGTTGAGTCAGCGACCAGATTTGCTCCCTCTTGCAGTCCGTGGACAGGTTCAAACCAGATTGCTCCGCTTGAAACAAGGGCGAGTTGATGCGCTCGTCCTTGCAGAAGTTGGACTGAAGAGATTGCACGAAGATGGAGCGTTAGAAGATTGGATGTTGGCATTGAGTTGCCAGCGAATCGATGAAGCACAATGGCCAACGGCTCCCGGGCAAGGGGCTATTTCCGTTCATTGTGCGACGGACCGCTTTGAAGAAATGAGTGGATTTAGGAAGGTTTTGAATCATACCGCCACCGAAAAAGAGGTGCTCAGCGAACGAGAACAATTACAACATCTCGGCGGTGGATGCCTATTTCCTGCTGGAATTCGATCGGAATCAGGTCGCTTAAATGTAAAGGTGTCACCTAAAAATTGGCGCGATTTACATTGCCGCGGTGAAAGCTTTCACACCTTGGATTACAATGGACCTGTGGAAGATTTCGTCGCCCAAGCGCCCGAACAGAAAGCAGAACCACCGTTGGTGGTGAACGATGGAAGGCAATTGATTTCGACGCTTAATTCAGAACGTCTTGCCATGCGATTACAATCTGAAGGCATTCGTGTGGTGAACCATCCTGTTTTGGATCTCCAACCCCTCAAAGGCAACTGGCCTCATCTCAATCTTGACACCATCAGCGATCGAAGGAAATGGCCACTCCTGCTTTTGACCTCGCCATTTGCCGCCCGATGTGCAGCAGAGATTTCTGAGAGCATCCCCGAATACCGCCGCATACAATGGGTCGCCATTGGCGAAGGCACTGCTCGTGCTTGTTTCAAATTGGGAATTACAGCCTCTATTTGCGGCAGAGCAAGAAATTCGAAAGACTTTGCAACCTACATACGAGAAAATATTGAGCCTACCAATTTACTTCTTCTACCTCAATCAAACCGTGCGGATGATTCTTTTGCAGAAGCTTTGAAACAATCAGGCTTTGAGGTTCAACGCTGGATAGGGTATGAAAATAAAACCAAAAAAGTAGATTCATTCTCCTCATCAAAGGATGATGTGTTACTGCTTTCATCACCTTCTTCGGCCCTTGCATGGGTTGATAACTCACTGCCGATAGCGTCCACCATACTGGTCATGGGCGAAAGCACGAAAGCTCAGTTGGAAAAAATGGAGCAATTTTCCGAATCGAACGTACAAGTTCTCAAAGGTCCTACGGCAGATTACATCACGCAATGGTGGAACGAAACGGGTGAGCAATAAATGAACATACGGCCACGTATTAATCGAGCAACGGTTGCCCGACGCAACCTCTTGCATGATTCCTCACTGTCCTCTTCGTTGGTTCAACCATACTTCATCGTCGAAGGTCAAGGTGTGAACGACTCCATCGAGAATATGCCTGGGATTCAACGACAATCGATTGATGTGCTCATGAATACAATTCACGATGACTTTGCCATTGGTATTCGAAATGTGATGCTCTTTCCAGTCATGTCCGCTGGCATGAAAGACCCACACGCAACGGCCTGCTTGGATGACACAATGCATCTTTACCAAGCAGTTCGCGCCATCAAAGAAGCCTATGGTGATCAAATCGTCGTGATGACTGATTTGTGCTTGTGCACATCAACAGACCACGGGCACTGTGGATTTGTCGAGCATAACGAAATACAAAACGATTCAAGCGTTGAACAACTCGCCCGAATCGCCTTACTCCACGCCAAAGCTGGCACGGATTACATCGCTTGTTCAGACATGATGGATGGACGAGTAAAACACATTCGTCAGGCCCTTGAACGCGCCCACCAACACACGACTGGAATCATGTCCTACGCCGTAAAATATGCCTCCGCCTTCTATGGCCCATTCAGGGGTGCTGCAGACTCATCACCAGAAACTGGAGACCGTCGAACATACCAGATGGACCCCCGTGCCGGGTACAAAGAAGCCCTCCTTGAAGCATCGCTTGACGAAGCTGAGGGCGCTGACATCATCATGGTGAAGCCCGGGCTTCCTTACTTGGATGTCTTGCGCAGAGTCGCCGACAGCATCAATCGACCGACCGCCGTCTACAACGTCAGTGGAGAATACTCAATGGTCATGAACTCAACCTCAGATGAAGCCGCTCGAGGCGCCATGGTGCAAGAAATCCTCGCCTCATTTCAGCGTGCAGGTGCTGACATCATTGTCTCCTACCACGCCCGGGAAGCGCTTCAAAATGGATGGGTGGTGTGAACATGGAAATGGATCGTACTGTTTCCAATATGCTTCACACCGAAGCCATGGAGCATCTTGTGGGTGGAGTGAATTCACCCGTCCGTGCGTTCAAATCGGTCCATGGCTATCCAATTTATTTTGAAAAGGCGAAAGGAGCCATCGTCACAGATGTCGATGGAAACGAATTGATTGATTTTGTCCAATCATGGGGGCCATTGATCCACGGACATTCCCACCCTGATATTTTGAATCAATTACAATCATCCATGCTCAAAGGCACTTCGTTTGGTGCGCCTCACAGAGGAGAAATGGAACTCTCAAAAATGGTCAAAAAACGATTCGATCATATTGACAAAGTCCGATTCGTGTCTTCTGGAACAGAGGCCGTTATGAGCGCAGTACGACTTGCAAGAGGGTTCACTGGACGGGACATATTGGTCAAATTCGATGGTTGTTATCATGGCCATGTTGACTCCCTCATGGTCAAGGGTGGTAGTGGCCTTGCCACGTTTGGCATTGCGAGCAGCCCCGGTATTCCCTCAGACACAATCGCAACAACGCTTGTTTCGTCGCTCAATGATGTGGAAGCGGTGGAATATCTCTTCCAAGAACATGGCAAGGAAATTGCTGCAGTTGTGATTGAGCCGTTACCAGCAAATAACGGTCTTCTCCTGCAATCAAAGGAATTCTTGCAAGCGCTTCGGAAGTTGTGCGACCAAAGTGGTGCCTTGCTTATTTTCGATGAAGTCATCAGCGGTTTCCGTTTTCCTCAGGGCAGTTATGGAGCCCATTGTGGCGTGCAACCTGACATCACAGCGCTTGGGAAAGTGATTGGAGGTGGCCTTCCAGTTGGAGCCTATGGCGCCCGAAAAGAAATCATGGATATGCTCTCTCCAATTGGCCCAGTCTATCAAGCAGGCACCCTCTCAGGCAATCCACTGGCAATGACAGCAGGGATCAAGACACTTGATTTGCTGACACAAGAGGCCTATGTACAACTTGAACAACTTGGCCAAAGTATGGAAGAACAAATGAATCACGTCCTCGAAAAGCACGGAAAACCAATGACGCTCGTTCGACAGGCAAGCCTGTTTTGGCTCTCACCGGGTTCTGGTTCAGCCCCACAAAGTGCAGCAGAGATTCCATCGGATGCTGGTGTCTTGTATTCGAAAGTACACCGCGCACTTCTCTCGAAAGGTTTCATGCTCGCACCGTCCGCATATGAAGTTGGATTCTTATCGACGGCTCACACCGAGCAGCACATAGCAGACTTTGTCGTAGCCATGGACGAAGTGCTGACTGAAATGGAGTTGTCGATATGAACGGACAAGAACGAATCCTGGCTGCGCTTCAACGCCGTCCTGTTGACAGGACACCGGTTTGGTTTATGCGACAAGCTGGAAGACACCTTCCAGAGTACCGTGAAATTGCTTCACAGTATAATTTCTGGGAGCGTTGTCAAGAGGTTGATTTGTGCAAGGAAATTACACTTCAACCTTTGAAGAGATACAACGGTATCGACGCAGCAATCATCTTCAGCGACATCCTGACACCCCTCCCAAGTTTAGGGTATGATGTCGAATATGGCGGAGGCATACGGATCAGTGATTTTGAATTCTCTGATGTTGATGACTGGACGAGGTTCGAAGCTCGAAAACACGCACCTTGGGCAGCAGATGGTTTGCGCTCCTTGGATGACGATTTGGGCGACCTTGCCAAATTGGGCTTCGTCGGTTGCCCGTGGACCGTTTGTATGTATTTGTTATCCGGAGGTACAGGCGACAAGGACTTTCACAATGCGAGGGCGAAGGTCTATTCCCAACCAGAAGCAGCGCACAATCTCTTCCAAACCATGGCTGAAGCACTCGGTGATTTGCTCGCCGATCAGGTGCTTCATGGAGGCGCTGATGCTGTGCAACTGTTTGACACATGGGCTGGCCTATTATCGGTTAATGATTACAGAACATTCGCCATGCCCGCCACTTCCAAAACCATTGAAGTGTTCAGAGAAAAAGTTGGTGCTGATGTACCAATCATCCACTATGCCAAAGGCTCTGGTCATCTTCATTCTGCTATTCGAGAATTGGATATCAACACAGTATCGCTCGACTGGAGAGATGATTTAGCAACGAACAGAAAGCTTCACGGCGACGAATTTTCATTCCAAGGAAACCTTGATCCTTCACTTCTTCATGGTTCAGTCGATGTTGCACGTAGGGCCACTCTTGACGTGCTCAATGCTGCCGGTAGTGAACCCGGGCATGTGTTCAATCTGGGCCATGGTTTCGCACCCGGCGCTCGAATCGAATGTGTCGAAACCGTCTTGCGAACGATTACTGAGGGTTAGATATGCGCCAAAAGATGGTCGACATGGTCCACCAACTCCAGGACACAATCTGTGATGCATTGAAAGAAATTGACGGGTCAACCTACCGAGAAGATTCCTGGCAACGCGAAGAGGGAGGCGGTGGTCGTAGCCGCGTCTTTAGCGATGGAAACGTATTCGAGAAGGCTGGCGTCAACGTCAGTGTTGTGCATGGTACGCTTCGCCCTGAAGCGGCAAGAGCGATGGGAGGGGGGCAGCAACTTGGTGACGAGGATTTGGATTTCTTTGCCACAGGGCTCAGCCTTGTGCTTCATCCTCACAACCCTCACGCTCCGACCGTTCATGCCAATTACCGATACTTCGAACGAGGTGATGGTCAACGAGAGGGAAGTTGGTGGTTTGGAGGAGGAGCAGATTTGACGCCGAGTTATCTGTATGAAGAGGATGCTGTGCACTTCCACGAGGTGCTACAAACGGCTTGCGACAACCATGCCCTTGCCGATTACAACAGATTCAAAAAGTGGTGTGATGATTATTTTTACATCAAACATCGAGACGAAAGGCGAGGTGTTGGTGGTATATTCTTTGATGATGTGAACAACGGAACGAAGGAAGAGTGTTTCCAGTTTGTCAGTGAATGTGGTGCTTCTTTCCTTGATTCATACATACCAATACTGGAACGAAGAATGAACCTTCCTTATTCGGATGAAGAGAAAGAGTGGCAACAGATACGCCGAGGTCGTTATGTTGAATTTAATCTCGTCTACGATCGTGGAACGACGTTTGGCCTCACTACGAATGGTCGAATTGAGAGTATACTCATGTCCCTGCCTCTTACCTCCCGCTGGGAATACTGCCACGAAGTTGGACACGGGACACCTGAGCAGAAATTAGTCGATGTTTTGGTTCACCCCATCGATTGGCTCGACACCCATGAGTGAGATGTATGCAGACTCCAGAAGATTGGATTCGCCACGGCCAAGAATTACGAAGGCCGCTCCTTGTTCACGAATCACTGGGCCAAAAAAGCCGGATATGCATCGTTGGAGGGGGGCTGTCTGGACTTTGCATCGCCTACCGTATTGGTCAAAAAAATCCAAACATACACATCGATCTCATTGAACACGCTGATCGACTTGGGGGCGTCATCGAAACATGGAAGGATGGAGAGTGGTTATGTGATGTTGCCGTCAACGCCACTCGACCACATCCGGCAGTATGGCGTTTGGTGCAGGACTTAGGACTACAGCAGGAGTTTTCCCCCTCAAGAAAGGAAGCCAATTCGAGGTGGATTTGGACGGATGGAACCTCCCACAAACTCTCCCGCTGGACCCTACTGAAGATGAATCCGTTGAAGTTGTATAATGGCATACGTTCATCTCGAAAAGGTGGCGCCTCTGTCGGCGACATTCTACCGAACAAAACCATCGCAGATGCGATGACATTGGGGATTGTCAATGATACATCTCACAACGTGGATGCTGATTTTTTAATGCCCGGACTGACCAAATTTGGACCTAAACCCCCAATTGGAAAGCGAAAATTGAGGAAGGAAATCAGCAAGTCCTACCCTCTTTTTTCCCCAAAGCCTGGTTCAACTGCCTCATTCCGAGGAGGCATCTCGACCCTGACCGAAGCGCTCATTTCATCATTGAACCAGATGGAAAATACGGCAATCCATCTCAATTTCAAGGCGGAAAGCCTTGAACATGTATGCCAAGAATTTGATCTGAAGCCTTCGGCCATTGTGTGGTCTGCTGGATCAAAAACAATGGCCCAGTCAAAACTGTCCGTGTTTGCAGTCGGCTATGTTCAAGAAAAAATCAACGATGTGCCGATTGGGTATGGCACGCTGATACCGGACGAATCTGTACCGATCAGCGGCATCCTCCATGAGAGCGATGTTCATGCCACATCTCGGGCGCCAAAGGGGCATCGATTGTTTCGAATCATGGTGCCGCATGAACGCTGGGATGGAGAAGAAGCCAGCGTGAAGCGGGCACTTCGTCGAATTTTAACCAAGGCAGATCCTATTTTGTTCTCGAAAATAGGGGAACGTTCGATACCGAGATACCTCCCCGGACATCTACAAGGTATTACCAATAAACAGAGTGAATGTTCTCAAGCCGGCTGGAGCGTTTCGGGCGTCTCCATCACCCATGTGGTCGATCAAGCAGAACGTATTGCTGAACTCTTCTGAGTTAATTCAGCAGCTGAAATTTTTCAGAAACAATCGAACTCATACCTTCAATCCATTCTTGGTCATCGTTTAAACAACGAATCACTTCAAAGTGTTCCCCGCCTAATTCCATGAATTGCTCCCGTATTCCGATGTCAAGTTCCTCTAATGTTTCAAGACCATCGGCAAGGAAGGCGGGAGCGATGATCACCAAATTGCGAACACCACGATTGAACAATTCTGTGACCTTGTCAGTGGTCGATGGCGTGAGCCATTGCACAGGCCCAAGCCTGCTTTGGTAGCTGATCGACCATTGATGAGGTTCTAACTGAAGGTTCTTGATCACTTCAAAAGTGGTCATAGTGCATTGATGGGCATAGCATTTCTTATTCGCATCGCATGAGATTTCACAGCAATTTTCAACCTTTTGACAATGCTTTTTCGAAGGGTCGATTCTTTTGACATGTGAAACTGGTAGACCGTGGTAGGAAAATAAGATGTGCACATCATCACTGAGGTGTGGCTTGATCGTATTCGAAAGGGGTTGAATGTAGGATGGGTGATTCTCGAAGTGCCCTGCTTCGATGATTTTTGGCGACCAATTCATCGCTTCAAGCATCTTGTACGCATGCTTGAGGGATGATTCGGTTGTCGCTTGCGCATAGTGGGGAAACATTGGGAACAAAAGCAATTCGTCTACGCCTTTTTCACGCAATTTTTCCAAACCAGATTCGATGCTTGGATTGCCGTACCGCATGGCAAATTCAAATGCAAGTTCTTCCGATGTGTTGTTGAGTTGATCTGTGATTCGTTGTGAATACACCCTCAGGGGGGATCCATCTTCCATCCATATTTTTTGGTACAATGGAGCAATTTTTTTCGGTCGGGTTCTAAGGATAATGCCTCGAACCAACAAATGACGGAGTGGTGCAGGAATATCGATGACGTCCGGGTCCAATAAGAACTCTCGAAGGTATGTACGAATGGACGACACAGTCGGTTCATCCGGAGTACCCACATTGATGAGAAGTACGCCACGCTGACCCATGCCTTCCGCTGATTTGCTTTGCGTTTAATGATTTGTTACATCCTTCATCTTGAGGTTGGCTGATGGAATCTTGGCGATTAGTTTTTAGGGCTCCCTAAATTAGGAATCTACATGCAGAATCTGAGGGCATGTGTTGTTTGCTCTGCAGAATTGCAGAACACATGGGTTGCATGTCCTTATTGTGGCTGGCATAGCTCCAATTTACTCGATCCGAATCTATCCATTGTCGAACTTGCCGATCATGCATCTGCTGGTGGATGTGGCAATCAATGCGGAAAGAAATCTAAAAAAATGAAATCAAAGTGTTGTGGTAAAATCAAGAAGAAAAAGAAGAAGGCATGTAAACGATGCCCAAAAGTCAATTCAATTTCGACTTGAAACCTGAACTCAAATCCCACATTTGAACGTTAAGCTTCATTAAATGCATTGGGCTTGTAGACCCAACGAATTTCATCATCATCGCAGTCATAGTAAGCTTTGACACGAGCATCGTTGGCCATATGATCATGATATTTCATCAACATGGGGTATGGCTTCAACATCGACGCATCGATGCCATCGAATTGTCCCGAGAACATCATGAAGGTGTTGAGAAATGCCTTGACATCTGCCAATGTCATGTCTTCAGTGTCTGCAATCCAACCAGTTGATGATGCTTCTATGAGCGATTCTAAATCTTTGAGGCCAACATCGATTTTTGCGCCCACTGCAAACAGTGCTTTGCGTGCTTCAATTTTTTCATCAAGATCTTCGATGTAAAATGTAGGGGTGAACGAGGCCCGCCATCCTTGAATCAGTTCCAATATCTCGTCGACTTTACCACGCAGGTACAAATCTTCAGGCTCAAGACCTGCTAATGCAGCTGCATACCGCATGAGGGCGTTTGATTCCGCAAGTGTGCCTTGCGGCGTTTTAAGAATTGGAAGATAGCCATATGGAAGATCGCCGCTGTCCTTTAGTTCTTGGAAACCATCCCAGTCTACGGTTGTGTTTTTCCATGACACCTGAGAAATCTCGAGGCAAAGTCGTGTGGGTTCGGCGTATCCTGGCGATTCGAAGTAAATCAGTTCGTGCATGCCCTCGGCTCAGAAAGACGGTTGATGAACGCTTCTGCCTCACCATCAGGGGCTTACGCGACGTCGGTCGCGAGGGAACAGAACTGTTTCTCGAACGTTTTTCGCGCCGGTCAATTTCATCAAAATCCGCTCAACTCCCAGACCCCAACCAGCGTGTGGTGGAACGCCGTGACGGAATCCGGCCACATAGAATTCAAATTCTTCGGGGTCCAAGTCCATTCCCTTGAGATTCTCAATCAACACATCCATTCGGTGTTCACGTTGTCCGCCAGAGGTCAATTCGTCGCGACCGAAATTAAGATCAAAGCCACGGCTGAGTTGCTTGCCAGTGCTTCCGTCTTCACCTTCAACATGGTGAATGTAGAACGGTTTAAGATCCATTGGCCAGCGAGGCAGGAAGTAGAATTGAGGGAGATCTTCAGCTAACAAATCCGAGTTTTCAGCATCGATATCGTCGCCCCACTCAATGGATCCACCTTTTGCTTTGATGGTTGCAATAGCATCACAATATGAAAGGCGAGGGAATGGTAACTCTGGCACAATCACTTCGATTGGCTCTTCGTCTTGTGTCGCTCTGTATGCGTTGATTGTGTCGATATGAGCGATCGATTCTTCATCTTCGGTGATTGATTTCCAGATGTGATGAATCATTCGTTCGAGCACACCCATGACGTCTTCATCGTTGGCCCAAGAGCATTCGATATCGAAGGAAATGAATTCGTTTAAATGTCGATATGTGTCGTGTTTTTCCGCCCTAAATGCTGGCCCAACTTCGAACACGCGTTCGAGTCCACCTGACATGCAAAGTTGCTTGAACAATTGCGGAGATTGGTTGAGGAAGGCGGGTGTGTCAAAATACATCATCGGGAACAAATCCGTTCCACCCTCAGTGGCAGTTGCCACAATCTTCGGCGTGTGAGTTTCAAAGAACCCTTCTGAAATCAGTGCTTCACGACCGTATTGCAGAACTTTACCCCGAAGTTTGAACATGGCGCTGATCTGGGCTCGGCGAAGATCCAAGAAGCGGTTGTCAAGACGTGTGTCAAGGGCGACGTGAACGGTGTCCGTCACGCCAAGTGGTAGCGGTGCTTCTGCCCGTGCGATGACCTCGACGGAGGTGGCGACCACTTCGTATGCAGGCGGAGGTGTTGGTTCGCCTTCCTTGGTCTTTGGTGGGCGCTTCTGGGAAACTATACCAGTGAATTGTAATGTGGACTCGCGCGTCATTCGTTGCACCATGTCGAGGGGTTCCTCACCGATGTTGTCCTTCTTCAAGAAAATCTGAGTCGTACCCGTTCCGTCTCGTAGGTCAACAAAACAAATTGCTCCTTTGCCCCGATTGGCTTCCATGAAGCCTGCAACGGTGACTTCTTGATCGACCAAATCGGCACCAAGCGCTTGAATTTGGCCCAAAGTATGCGTTCGATAAGAGGTCGGTACCCATGTGGTCATGGTACGGTGGCAGAGCACGGAGAACATCAACCATTCGTTTCAACTCGCAGCGAGTTGGCATCCTCCATCGGGTATAATTCGACAATATATTCTTATTAGGAATATCTTTACATCTGAATAAGCGTTGGATTCATATACTGATGTTCGGGGCGGCGTTGCATGACTGATGACCTGTTCTCCTCCGAATCCGTGACACGCGGCCACCCTGACAAGCTTTGCGACACGATTTCTGACGCTATTGTTGACGCCTGTTTGGCCGTTGACTCAAACGCAAGAGTCGCTGTTGAAACATGTGTCAAGGGAAAGGAAAACATTGGACTCATTGTTCTGGCTGGCGAAGTTTCGCTCAATGGCGATGCTCCGAATTACGAAGCAGTTGCTCGCAAAGCAGCCCTCGATGTGGGGTACAACAACCATGACATCGGCATGGATGCCGCCTCACCGACATGGACCGAAGTTCAAGTCCACATCACAACACAATCCTCCAACATCGCTCAAGGCGTCAACAAAGATGGGTTGTCTCAGGGCGCAGGTGACCAAGGCCTGATGTTTGGCTATGCCTGCACAGAAACCGAGGCTTATGCTGATCTTCATGGCCGGTACTTTCCCCTCGCTGCTGCACTCTCGCAGCGACTCACGCGTCGCCTCACTGCGGTCAGGGAACAAGGCATCCTTCCTTGGGCTCGCCCTGACGGAAAGTCACAAGTCACTGTGGAATACGACGAAGCCGGCAAGGTTTCACGAGTGCACACCGTGATTATTGCGATTCAACACGACAAAGAACTCAAGGAACAATTCGGAGGGTCGGTCGAAAAGGAACTTGAACATGTTCGAAATCAAGTGAAGGAACATGTCGTCAACTACGCAATTCCTCAAGAACTTCTCGATGATGATTGCATCTTAGTCGTGAACGGAACTGGCCGATTTGCAGACCCCGGAGGTCCATATGCCGATGCAGGATTGACTGGACGAAAAATCATTGTTGACACATATGGGGGCATGGGCCGCCACGGTGGAGGTGCTTTTTCTGGAAAGGACCCATCAAAGGTTGATCGTTCAGCCGCATACGCAGCTCGATGGGCAGCAAAGCACGTTGTTGCAGCAGGATTGGCAGACCGTTGTGAAATCCAACTCGCTTACGTGATTGGTGTCGCAGAACCAGTCAGCGTTCGCGTCGAGACTTTTGGAACATCCTCGCTTTCTTCGAGTGAAATCTCAAAGCGGGTTAAGAACGTGTTCGACTTCCGCCCAGGTGCAATTGCAAATGACCTCGATCTGCTCAAGCCAATTTACTCAGTAACCGCTGCAGGTGGCCACTTTGGTCGAGTGCCCGGTGATGATGGATCATTCCCCTGGGAAACATTGGACGAGGCTCGGCTTCGCTTGCTTCAATGAGGCAAGATTCTCTCAAAGCAAACACAATCTCCCACGGCCCGTAGGGCCGATTCACTCAAGAGGTATGTCATGGTGGCTTGACTTGGTCTTATGTCGTCTCGTCCAGTTCGTGCCGTGGCCTTCGTACTTGTCTTGCTGTTTGCGAGTCTTTCACCACTGGCCATACCTGCTGCCGCACACAGCGCCATCCTTCTCGATGTCGACACCCATCATGTGGTCCTTCAACC
>MDSX01073104.1_pt1 | contig 12468 bp, 7 predicted proteins | sample 811141 | NCBI WGS metagenome assembly MDSX01 (sample SAMN05326642, study PRJNA326480) | marine metagenome | isolation source: seawater | place: Atlantic Ocean: South East | collected 2010
CTCCTGTTAAATTACTTTATAAAAAATTTAAAGAATATATTACTGAAGGACAAAGACTTGTTGTCAATATTACTTTTCCTGAAATTAATAGGCGATTTAAGGGTATATTAGCTATTTCAAAAAATGAAGACGTCACTATTGCTCTTCTTAATGAAAAATTTAATTGATTTTTTCCATAGCATCTTTTATTTCTGTACAAGATGCTATTTTCTTTTTCAAAGCTGTTTTTGCTTTTTTGGGATTATCTGGTCCTTCCGATACATTATCTAATATATCCATCCATTCATCCATTAATTTAGAATCATCCTTATACGTTGGATTTTGATTTTCCCATTCTGTCATTGTTTTTGTTTGCTTTAATTTTACATCTCTTATCGTATTATCTATTTTTTCATTATTTTCATCTTTCTCCCATTTATCATTATCTTTTACATAGAATTTTAATCTCTTTGCATCACTACAATGTATTGGTCTTTCTGTTGGTTTTAAATCTTCCAATTGTTTTTTAATTATGTTCGTCACACCATCTACAAATCCATTATCTTTTGTATATGCTAAATCCTCCAAAGTTACTTGAATATTTTTAACAAAATCAGTTAAATTAAGAGCATCCTTACAGTTTTCATTTAAAAACAGTTTAATAGATATGTTTTGATTACCGCAGTTATTATAGTTATTAGTAGTTGCATTAGTTTTAGCTACTTCCATACATGTTTTCGCTATTTGCTTTTCATATTCTATTTGTTTTTCTAAACTTTTAATTTTTTCATCTTTAATTTCAACTTTTAGTTTTAAATTTTCATTTTTAAGAGTTTCTATTTGTAAATATGGATCATCTATCTCATTAACACTTTTACTACTTTTTTTGCACTTTTTAACACTTTTTGAGCTTACCATATCTCTTAATTTACATTTTTTCATATGTTTATACATACCACCTTTGGTCTTATATTTTTTATCACAAAATTTACAAAAAAATCCTAAAGTCTCCATTTTGGAACCCTTTTGGAGACTTTGGATACCATTTTGGAGACTCATTTTTTGATGTTTTTTACTTGCTAAATGTTTTTCATAATTTGATTTTTGAGATGCGGTATAATCACAAAATCTACAATAATATGTTTTACTACTTTTACTACTTTTACTACTTTTTAGTCTCCAATTTTTGGACATTTTATATAATGTCCAGAAAATATTTTTAAGTCCTTATCGCATGATTATTTTTTCAGTCACAAAAGTAAATCTAAAATTTTCAATAATTTCTTACAAGATGCTTTGAAAACTAATTTTTGGGTTCTTTAATTTTACAAAACTTATCCTATATTTCAATTTTGGACATTTTAAAAATGTCCATTTTTCATTTTCGCAAAATAGTTTGTTCAAAAAATTGTTACTGGATAAAAATCTTGTAGGTATTAACTTTTTGAGATTTTTATTTTTTAGAGCATAATGCTTTAATTTTCTATTTTTATAGAGAAAGAGAAAGTGAAATTTCTCTCCAAATAATTTTTAAGGGAGTTGAAAAATAAGAGAGAAAATAAAAAGATCATAGAGTTACAACGATATTATATAGAATCTCTATGAGAGACATATTAATTGTCAAAAATAGTAAGTATTTAAAATATATTATGGTAATAAATAATATATTTTATAAATTAGCGAGTGCGGCGGTGACCGGGTGAAAGAAGTGTGGATGCTCTTTTACGCATGCGTCTGGTGCGATTTCTGCGAGAACGGCAATGGCTCTTCTTTTTACCTTTTTTAGTCATTCTGCATCTTTTTTTATTTTTTTTAGAATTGCAAGCTTTACGGGTTTTTCCTGCACAACGAGAACGTCTTTTCTTGTATTTTACCATTATAATTTATATTTATATTTTAATTTTTTCTGGTTCTGTTCTTTCTTTTTTTCCCCCTTCTTTTAACAGTTTTATTTCTATAAGGATTATGTTTTTTTTCTAATCTCTCTAAAGTTTTTATAACTTTATTAGTTAAATTATACGCATACATTAAATCAGTATGAAAGGGCATATATATAATTAGAATTTATTTATATTTTTGAGTCTTTCGCCTAAAAAAATATTATTTTGTTGAAAATATTTGTTATATGGTATATTATTATTAATACACCAATTCATACATTTTTGTATATTATTGCTTTTTAAATGTTGTATTTTTTCATGTTTTTTGTCTTTATGAGTAATAATTTTAATAGTATTAAGTATATTATCAATTTGGATATGACTAAGACAAGCATTGATTTCTAATAGTTGAGTTTTATAATAAGATTGTATAGGTATGTTTAAAATAGAATAAATACTATATGTTTTAAAATCTAAAGTTTCGAAAATTTTCAAAATATTAATAAATTTGTTAGAAATTTCCTCTGTATTATTATATTTAAAATATTTACAAATAATATATTTTTCAGAATTAGCAGAACGACTTGTATTAGGTTTGCAAATGATAATTTTGTTATAAAAGCAACTTAAAAGGTATAGTATTTCTAAAGTGGAAGTTTCAAATAAATCAAAAATTTTTAATATAAATGTTCCTCCATTAGATTGCATAGTAATAGCATAAGCAACTTGTGTAAATATAAGTCTAAATGCGGAAATTTCCTGATTATTGTAATCATTAGAAAAATCAAATCCTCCATCAGCAGTGATAACATCCATAGAATTTTTATATAGATTTTTACAATATATTAAATTTTGATGATTATATAAGTCACCTTTTTGGTCTTTACCATATTCAATTTTAATATTAGGATATTTTTGGAGCATATTATCAGCTTTGCTCCAATTAGGAATATTTACATTATTATCAATAAGTGTCATACCATAATAAGTGTCATTTATATTATTTCTTATATATGCAGTAGCTTCGATAAATCCTCCAGGACCTTCAGCCAAATGAAAAGTTTTGATAGGATTATTGTTTGTAAAAATATTGTGTGAGTTATAAATTTCAATTAATTTAAAAAAAGCTCTACTAATAGGTTTTATTTTACTAACAGATATTTTTTGATTAGGAATATTTGTATGAATAAATTCATATGCATTTGTGAATTTTTTAATATTATCCCAATCCTTAATATGTTTATCAATTAAACTTTTTATTTTTGATAAATATTTTTTTAAACTATACTTATTGGTAGTATTGGTTTTATTTTTATCAAATGTAATTTTTAAATTTTTATTTTTTACATGAAACTCTATTTGAGGTAATACATAATATATCATATTATATTATATATTAAAAGAGGTTAGTATTTATATTATTTTGGTAGTTTTAATTTTTTCTTATATTTTTTAACTTGTCTCGTTTTAGGTTTATCCTGAGTTTTTTGAAGTTCATCAGTTTGATTTTTAGTTAATTCAGCTTGTTGTTCAGGAATATTCAATATACTATCAGTAATTTCTTTTGCATTAGGATTTCTAACTTTTTTATAAATAAAATAATTATTAAGAAATGATATAATTTTTTCATTTGATGTAAGATTGTAAGCTTTTCCTATATTGAATTTTTTTAATTTATTATTATGAATATCATCCATCATATTATCAAATAAATCTTCAAATGAACCGATAGCTTGAGGAAATCCCATAGAATTAGCTTCTTGTGTAGTGATAGGAACAAATCCATAATTTTCTAAGACTCTGGTAAAGAATTCAAAATTAACTAAATATTCTCTGAATGTTTTATTAATAGATTCTTGATAAACATCAACAGCATATCCAAGGGAATTTTCATCATTAGAAAATTCATTTTGATTATATAATTTTTTAATATCCCACATTTTAGTTTCATTTTCATTTAAGATAAATACACTTTCTCCAGTATTTTTGCCTTTTAATTTTTGAAAAACTCTTTTTCCATCATAACATGTACCAATAAAATATCCTCCAATTTTACAATTTTCATTTAAGTTTCTTACGAAATTATAAAAGGTATTTTTATTTTCAAAGAAGTAATGAATGGAAAACTGATTACTTATAATATCGTAACCATTTTGAGCAACACCATATTGTTTATATACACCAGAACCGAGTATACCTTCATCTTTTGGTCCAAATCCATTTAATGCTTGAATAATTTGTTTTCCTTTTTCACTAAAACAACAAAGTCCAGATTTAATATTTAATGCAGAATTTCCTTGAATAAATAATCCTTTTGGCATAACCCTATATTTTTTTTTAGCTCTGAGATATCTGGCACAAACTCCTTTTAATCTATTTTGAATATTATCTTTGGAATAATCAATACCAAATACAAAAGATAATTTTGAATCAATCCATTTTTGTAAATCACCACCCATTCCAACACTCATATCAATTAAAGTATTACCTCTTTTGGATACATTTCTAATAAGATTTCTTTTAACATATCTATTATGAAAATCTCTGAGAGATTTTGTATTTGTTTCATTAGAAGTTCTATCATAATAAATATTGTCATCTAATGTATCGGGAATATCTAATCCAGTAGAAATAATGTGTTCAGTAATAGGTTTGTTTATGGAACGCCAAACACCCTCGGCAGTGGTGTAAGCATTGCAAGTAATTCGTCCCTTTCTTTGATATTCAGAAGTTTTATCATATCTTACACGAATAGGAATCCATTGCCATCCTCTTTTCATAGTTTGTTCCCATCTAAATTCAACAACCATATCATCTTCAAATATAGTTTTATTATCTTCAGTAAATAGTTTTTTATCACCTCCAAAATTTTTCAATACAATATTTGTAGTATGAATCGGATATGAAGGCATAGGTTCATAAGGTATAAAAGGCATAGCTTTATAATCGTGTTTTTCTTTAGAGTGAAGTATTTTATCATTATAAACATCATCACATGGATTAATGAATCCGTGTTTAGATTCGTCAAATCCGACATGTAAAATAAGAGTTTTATATTGATTTAATTTATCATATGTGGTCAAATTATTACCATCTGTAAATATATTTCCAATAATATCTTGTTTATTTTCATCTTTTTTGGTTTTAACAAGAAAATCAATAGTATTAAATTCAGGAGGTTTCCATTTTAATGAATAATCCCATCTCATTTTTTTTGATTTAGTTATTTCACCTACTTTTGATGATCCTACACTTTTATCACAAGGAGTAAATATTAAACCATCAGTTTCATAATTAAATAATAATCCATCTTTTTGACCATCTAATATTTTTTTACATTCTTGAAAAATATTACTATCAATATTAGAATAGAATGTTTTCATCTTGATATTTAAAGGAGTGACGTATGTTTTAACTACACAAATAGATTCTAACGAGCTAATTAAACTATTAAGTTCGTTACCTCTATATTTATCCTTAGGAATATCATTATTTTCGTATTTGGATTCGCCACCGGGTATTTTTATAAAAGGAAAGCCCTTAGTATTTTCTTTATTTTTAAAATAAATATCAAAACTCAAGAATAGGTTTATAAAATTACCATTTTTATCATTTAAAACATATTCTCCATCAATAATAGTATTACAACAATTTTTGTGTTTTGTTATATTGCCAGTGAATTGTACTTTCATATTAGTATCAATTAAATATATTTTACCAACATTATTTATAAATAATAATTTTCTTTCACCATCAGCTTTATCAGTAACAGTATATGGTTTATTTATATTGGGAGCAGAAGAATCAATATCAATTGGCATAATATTTCTCATTTCCAGACTAACAGAAGAAGGTCCAATAAAATCACCACTATGTGCATTTCTTAATTTACCTTCTTTATTTTTTGGTAAATTATCTTTTCCATGAATTAAAGTCATATATTCATCTAATATTATTCTCTGATTTTTATATGAAATAGGAAAATTAGTTTGTTGCCAACCAGATAGAACATATTTAATTCCTCGTTTAATTTTATTATGTAAAACATCTATTGTATTTTCAGGTATTTTAGCGTGAGAATTAACAAGTTCCATTTCAATTTCATAATTTTCAGGTTCGTTAAATACATTGGCATCAATAATACTGTATTCTTTTATAAATATTTTTCTTCTATTATGTAATTTTCTTTGTTTATTTGTTTTAACAATACTGATATCAAATTTAAATGGATAATTAACGGTATCTTTATGAACAAATGTATATCTTTTTATAAATCTAAATAATTTTCTTGAATCCCTCCAATTATCTAATAATTGTAATATTTCTGGTTTAATATTAGTGCTTGAAGATGAAGGAGTTAAATTTCTTTCACTTTTATAATTAACTCTAAATTGAAAATCTCGAAAATCAATAGGTCTTAATGGTGGTTCATCTCTGGATACTCTTTTTCGAAATTTTTGTAAAAATTCTACATTTTGCAATTTATCTTCATATATCATGTTTTCTTTACAATATTTTTGAATATTACTAATACCTGATATAGTAGTTCTAATATTAGAATCTTTAATTCTACCAGTTAAAGGGTCGGCATATTCATTTATAATATTTAATGTATAATCACCAGAATCATTCACACAAGTAAAATTTAATGACCGTAATTTTTGTATAATATTATCAAAATCTATTTTAGTTATCTGATTATAATGGTTAGTTCCAAACTTAATTTCAAATTCATCACCATTATAATTTCTATTATATGATGCTAAATATACGGAAATATATTCTCTCATTATTTCAGTTGGTGTTTTTTCATCATCAGCCATAATTATATATAAAACAATATATTTTTATATAATAATCAATTTTATTTATTGTATTTTTTCACATATTAATTGATATAACTCTTTTTTTGTTTTTTTTTTACTTGGAGTTTTCATAACATTAATATTTAATTTTTTACATATATCTCTTAAATCTTGTGCTTTATAATTAGATATACCCTTAATAGGTTTAATATAGCTATTAACAACAAATAGTTTATTACGATATTCATATAATTTTTTATCATCTAATAATAATCCATAATTATCATCTTTCTTAAAATATTTTACTATTAATATTTTATTACCAGGATATGAAATATTTTCATAATATATCTTATCATCCATATAAATAAAATTAAAATTGTCTATAATTAACATAGTTTCTAAATTTTTTAAATGTAATAAATTTTCATTTGCCAAATTACCCTCTATTTCTGCTAATTTTGTTTTTAATTTTTTTAGTATAGGTTTATTTTCTTTATTTCTTAATTTTTCAATAAAATTAATTTTGTAATTTTTTTCAGTTATAAATGTATTTTTACCTAATATTTCATATTCACTAAATCCATATAAAAATATTATCCATACCCAAAATAAAAAGTCTTTTTCTTTCGGTATAAAAAAATCAACTTGTTTTACTTCAATTAATTTAGGTTTAACTATATTTTTATTTATTTTATCGATATTTTTTATTTTTTTGCATACTAATAATTTTTGGATATTATTAGTATTAAAGGTATATTGACGAAAAGAATTAATAATCTTATGAATATTCATTTATATTATTATTTTTTTTGTCTTTATTATCATTTACAAAATAATCTTTACTAAGTTCGAGTTTCATAGTTTCAACATCAATTAAGGATTTTTCCTGAGTTTTAATATAAGATAATATTTTTTCAATATTGTCAATAGTTTGTGAATCAAAGGATGTCATATTTACAAATATTCCATTACGATTCTCCGAATATTTTATATTATTATTTTTTAATATATTTAATATTTTAATATGATGAATTTTATCGATATTTTCAATTTGATTTTTAAGTTGTATTAAATTATTTAAATCATTCATATAAAAAAAAAATGAAATTTATGTTTAAGTATAAATCATATGAAAGAAGTTATTCTTCAATAATAGTAACCTTTGATTTAGATTTCATTTTTTGCCTTAATTCTCCTAAGACGGAAATAAATTCATCATTTAATTCATATCTAATACCTATAACTTTAATCGTAATATCGTCATTTTCTTTAAGTTTATTAAAACTTTCATTACTATAATGATGATCTCGTGCAATAAATACAATAATAGGGGATTTTTTTTCTTTTATATAAACTGCTTTAATACCTGCTCTTGTAATATTTTGAACTTGACATTTTATTAATTGCCCCTCTACTGGATGACATATATCGCATTCAAAAGAAACATCAAATACAACATGGTTTTCTTCTACTACACCTGACGAATATGATAAAATATTTATAGAATTATTCTTGATATATCCTTCTTTTGAACATTTATTATACGATTCTTGTTCTAATATTTTAATAATATTTTCTTTTATGTTACTTCCAACACTTTGAAAAGGTAAAATAATTTTACGTGTTAAAATATTTTTCATAAAAATACCCTTTCGTGATTTTTTTTTATATTTTAACTTTTTTTTTGAAGAAGCACTCATTTATATAATATAATATAATTTGTTTATTTATATTTCAATTTTAATAAACTATTTTATTTATATGAAAATATATTATTTTCTATGTTACTAATTCTTCCATAAAATACATCTTCTATTGTAGAAAAAAAGTATTTTTTTCCATTATGTTTTATTTTATCTAAATGTCTTAATAAAAATTCTAATTCAATACATAATTCAGTATCATTGGGAGCACGCTTGTGGTATTCTTCTTCTTTCTTAGTCATTGCTAATTTAATTTTTTTATTATTTTTCCATAATATATTAAATTTGAGGCGTTTGCTACCGTCATTTTTCGAAACTAGAATATATTTTTTTGATTCACACTCCTTAGGATAATTTATACCGTTTATAATTAAACTATTTATATTATCTAATCTTACTTTTTTTCTCACACCTTTCGATGTACATACAATTCCTTTATTTATTCTTTCACCCTTTCGTTTTATCATATTTTTTGTTTTAAATATAATTTCTTTATCTCTGATAGTTTTTATACTCATAAATCCGATAGGAGTATTATTACTTATTTTATTAATATCAACCTTTGCTGAATTGTTGATATTTGCAGGTTTCCTAATTTTACTCCAAAATTGCACTGGAGCATCATCGCCAAAATAATTTTTATATGTTTTTGTAGTTTCATCTAATTTAAAGAAAGAATCATCTTGGATATTAGATATACTTTTAATTTTGTTCCATGTTTCTCCTGGTGGTGAGGGATAATCGGGTCCCCCGTCTTTCAAAATATAATCTGGTAAAAATAGTAAATCATCAATTTTATATTTGCTTATTATTTTAGTTAATTTTTTTATAAAATCATCGTTCCGTATCATCAAGCCAGTCGTAAGCGAAAGCGTACTTTGCCGAAGGTTTGACGAATTTGTTCTTTTTTCTTTTTCTAAATTATTAATTATATTTAACTTTGTGTTAATACTTTTAATATCAAATAAATGTTCTAAACAGAATTCTTTCAATAATTCTCTATCCATTTCGTTATATTTTACTAAATCCTCTATAGTATTCCAGGAGCAATATATCCATTTTTTTCTCTCAGTAATACCTAACGTGTCTGGTGGTTGTTTAGTTGCTGTTTCGTATTCTTCTTTTAAGTTTTTAAGATGATTAATTCCATCATTATAAGTATCCTTTAATGATTTATCTAATTTAAAATTTTTAAATATAATACTTTGATTTTTAAATTTATTAGGACTTCTTCTTTGAAATGTAGTTAGTTTTTTATCATCTATGTTTATCGGTTGAAACAAATAAAAATCGCCGATATTTATAAGTTTTCCGGTTCTATTAATCATATCGGTAAGTAAGTGATGTTCACCATCTAATAAAATATCGAAAGCCATATAAATTTGTTCGTTAGAATATGGTTTAACAGCACGAATTCTATCAATTAATTGATTTTTTTCATAAACATAATGTTCTTTAAATAAATCTTTTATCCGTTTTAATATTTTATCTATATTCATAACTATAAATCCTTTACTATATGAAGTATTAGAAATATCTTCATTATTTTTAGAATTATCAGAATTACATTGATAATCGCATTGCATGAAATCACATGCTAAACTATTATTTTTATGACCAATATCAAAATTTATTTCTTCTTTTGTTGATAACAATAATTTTACTTTTTTATTTAGTTTTTCTTGTAACATTTGTTTTTGATTTTGATTTATAATACAATCTACAGCATTTTCTTTTAAAACTTTACTTACTTTGCCTATTTTAATAGATTTATATTCTGCTAATCTATAAACGTATAAATCAATTGCTTCTATGTCTTTATTTTGTAATTGACTTCCATATAAAAAGACTTGAACGGTTCTTTCATTAAAAGGTAAATCGCAATGACTTTTATTTCTTACAGCTCTTCCTATTGTTTGGTCTGCTCTATTTAAATTAAACCAAGGTTCTAAAATATGAACTTGTCTTATATTTTTAAAATCTAAACCTTCAGTGCCTGCTTTTGATATTATAATTACTTTTACTTTTTCTCCATTAACATTTCCCGAATCTGTGCAGGCTTTTAATTCGATTTTATTTGATGCAACTCCTGAATAATTAGGGTCTCCTGTTATCATAACATATTTTGCAGAAGTTTTTTTTCCAGATTTTCCTGTTATTTGAAAGTCTGGAACAGGAGCTGGAGAAAATAATGATTTTTGATTGTCACCATATCTTCTTATTCCGATTTCTTCTAATGCTAATGCAATAGGAATGCAACCACCATTGATATAATTTGAATATATTAATACAATACCTTTACTATTTTTTATAGTATTTATAATAGAATATATCTTAGCACTATATTTTTTTAGAGGGGAATTATCATCTCCTTCACTGCTTAAAATTCTACCATAGCTTTTTAAAACATTTTCTGTGTACTGAAAATTCTTTTGTTTTTCATCAATATCATAAGTTAACGTGCGTCCTAATCCTGTTTTTCCATATAATGCTTTTGAATCTATATTTCTTTTAATTTCATCATCACTAACAGGATAAATAATATTTAATGATTGTTGAAGTCCGTCAATAACAGTATATTGAACCCCTGAATCAGGATTGTTAAGTATAGGATATTTTTCTTTTTCTTTTTCAACAACATATTCGTATCCTTTATTTTGTTCTTGGCTTAATTCTGTAATTATTAAATCCAAATATTGTATTGAAACAGATGGTGTATCCCCGCCATTTATTTGCTTTTTAGGATATTGCCATCCTTTTTCAGTAATAACTTTTAAAGATTTTTCATTTTTATAGTAAGAGGGCCATATTTTAAATGGAAATTTAAAAGGATTTTCACCACTTACATAACTAACATAACCTGTTAATTTTTGTATTAATAATTGTTCTCCAATATTTTCATTATTTGGATTTTTTACAAAATTCAATTTTGTATCAAATATCTCTTTTTCATTTATTGGAAATCTTTTATCATTCAAATTTAATAAATTTGTTATCCAAATAATTTCATTTGCCGAATTAAACATAGGTGTTGCCGTTAATAATAATATTTTCATATTTTCAGCATATGTAACTAAATCTAACATATTTTGTGTTGTTCTTCTTAATTTATTGTTTATTTTGGTGGATCTAATATTATGAACCTCATCGATTACTAATAATCTATCCGAAAAGGCTTTTCTTATAGCATGAGCTTTTCTCTTTTTTATTTTATTTTCATTTTTAGAATTTCCTACAGCTCTTTCAATAATATTGTTAATATTATTTGCAAATTGCGTGTATCCCATAAATATATACGACCCTCTTATAATTTTATCAATGTATGAAATAACTTTATTTTCTGGTAAACCTTTAATATTCATAGGATTAATTTCTTTTATAAATTTATTTCCAGTACAAGAATTAATATTCCATACACCATTTATATTTTTTAATCTTCTTTTATCAAATAATTGTAATTTATAATTTTCTTGAACAACCGGACTGGCGACAATAATAATTTTTTTTTTATTTCCCATCTGTTTATAATAACTTCTCATATCTTCACATACTGAAATAGATGAACAAGTTTTACCTGTTCCAAGTCCATGAAATAAAAGTAATCCATTATAAGGAGTTTCACTTGATAAAAAATTTCTAACAAACATTTGATGTGATTCAAGCTCAAAATCAATATTAGGATTACAAAGATTAGTAGAAACTTGTTCAATATTTTCAATATCCTCTCGTTTTTTTTCTTCTATTTTTAAATCATTAAATTCTTTTTTTAGAGTTAATTTTTTTGAAAAATTAGGGTCATCTAAATGTGGATGTAAGGAAGAAGTATCAATTTTATTTTCAATTATTTGTTTTCTGTTTTTATTTTCAATACATCTTAAAAGGTTTTGAAATTTTTTGTCTTCTAATGTAATAGTATCAATTAGGTCTTTAACTTCTTGCATTAATTTTTGACATGATTCATTATTAAATTTTGTAATAACAGATTCTTTTTGTTCTTTTTTTGATTCGCCTTGAGATTTAGGTTCAGGTTCAGGTTCAGGTTCAGGTTCAGGTTCAGGTTCAGGTTCAGGTTCAGGTTCAGGTTCAGGTTCAGGTTCA
>MDSX01062007.1_pt1 | contig 12465 bp, 13 predicted proteins | sample 811141 | NCBI WGS metagenome assembly MDSX01 (sample SAMN05326642, study PRJNA326480) | marine metagenome | isolation source: seawater | place: Atlantic Ocean: South East | collected 2010
AAAGGAAGGTGCTTCACCTTAAAGCTTATCAGATTATTCTCGCGTTGGGGATCGAACCCAAGACCTTCGGCTCATAAGACCGATGCTCTACCGACTGAGCTACACGAGATGATACCAGCAGTGGGATTCGAACCCACGTAGCATTACACAACACATCTTGAGTGTGCCCCCTTTGTCCGCTTGGGTATACTGGTTTTCCGTGCTCCCCAAATCTATAAACCAAATTCAATCGCCACACATAATTGCCTGTTAATAATATAGATTTCCGTGCTCCCCTGAGTTAAGGCTCCCCATGAATATCTTGTCTTACTTACCACTTTAACCTCAGTTTACATCTTATTCTGTTGCGTAGTAAATCGCCGCGCCCAGCCTTCCCAGTCCGGGTATCGATCCCGGTTCTCCCCGGTGAAAGCGGGGTATCCTAACCATTTGGACTAACTGGGATAATAGTGTTATGTTGTAGGGTAAGTGTTAATGAATACCACAGAATTCAATTTTCAGATGTGAAATGAAAACAAATAGAATATTTTTTGGCAAATGCACATATGATTTATATGTACTTGACTTGTCAAAAAAAAAGACTTTATGTACAACTTGTCTTGTTTTTTATTTTTTTTTATTTTTTTTTATTTTTTTTTATTTTTTATTTAATCGTCTTCATATAAATCATCGCTATCATAATCAGATTCGTCCGTTTCTGAACCACTTGACCATTCTTCTTCATCTATAGGAAGGTCAGAGCAGCACCATTTTCTCTTTTTAGATGTTTCTTCACATTCGTCTTCACTTTCATCACCGGCTATAAAAGCATCGTCCTCTGCTAGTAATGCCTGATCAATTTGAGTAAAGTTGAGGAATTTACCTATATGGTCTATGATATCTGATGGAAGTTCTCGGTCAAAATCTCTCCAGATACTTGTTAGTTCTAATAAAGACTCTGGAAAATCACGGAGTTGTAACCGATATCCACTTTCTTTATTCCACGCTGCTGATACAAATTTCCTACCATTTTGAGTATGGTAGTAATTTTCAGCATCTTGCCATTTAGATTTCCATTTATCTTCCTTATGACCACTGAAATCTCTTGAGTATTGGTCAAAATTACCATTTACAAATTTTTCATCTTCAAATTTTTTTGGAGCTTTGCGAGAGCGACTTGGGTTACGTCTATGTGGCTGTACAATAGAAGACATCTTGGTTTATTAATTTATTGGGTTTTAGTATATATTTTTCTTGACTTTTAATAACAAAATCACCAAGAAATCAAAAAAGTTCAATTTTCCAAAAAAAAAGGTCTTTTATATACAACTTGCCTTGTGATTTTTTTTTATTTTTTTTTTTATTTTTTTTATTTTTTTTTATTTTTTTATTGGATAAAACCGTGTTCTCTTAGTATAGATTCTGGTAGACTAGCGATATCTAGTATAAAGTTGGGAGTAGTTGATTTGAATGCTATAGCTGGTAATACTATGTTACGCTCTTTTAGTCTTGTCTTGTATTCTTCGCTATGTTGGTCGTATTGTCCGCCCTCTGGTAGCTGCATCATTATAGTCTTTTTTCCATTCTTGTTAGTGCTAATATATCTTGGTTTTATTTTGGCTAGCCAGTGAGTATAGGCTCTAATATGTGAGAATGGCCAGCTTTTTTTACCAGAGGGCCAGCATATACCGTTCCTATTGTAGCAGTAGCCTAGTAGGTTAGATTCGTGTAGTGTTAGTTGCCTATATTCTGGAGGGTGGTAGCTAGTAGTAGGGACGAATGTATTGTCCCAATTTTTGATAGGAGATATAAATATGGAAATACTAGGCGAGCTTGCTATTTCGTGTGGTACGCACTCCCTAAATATTATAAGGTGTATATGTTTACTACAGTCTACGTCTACGTATCTTCTACAACCTTGATAGGTAGAGCTCATAAATGTAGGGTCAATATTGGTAAAATGTTTTTTCCCCTTCTCAACCCAGTGGTCGTAAATGGGTCGCAGATTTTTGTCCTTTATATCCCACCAGCAAAATCTTCTTTGGCCTGTGAGCCCTATAATTGTAGCGGTTAGTGGATTTTTGGTAAATTCTACTGACCCATCCTCAGCTGGTTCTTCGAATGGTAGGCCGTCAAAATGTAGACTAGTAATCTCTAGTCTTGCCTTGCGAGCACCTAGTCTTATTCTATTTTGCATAAATTTTGATACCGGTTCACCTTCTACTATGCTAATAGCATCGCGAAAATGCTGGTCCTGTTCAATTAGATGGTGTATAGGCATGGCATATTGATTGATCCAGCCTTGGCTTGAGTCGGGGGCTTTGCGTGGTTTTATTTTCTCTGGATGTATCTTCTCATCTAATGTAAGTTCCTTAATTTGATGTTCTTCACTTAATATCTGGTTCGCATTTTGGTAGAAATTAGTGCGTAGTAAATATCTATTGCGAGTTCCAGTTGAAATATTTTTTAAGGGAACAACACATACTCCATACTTGTCTAAGTAAGGTATAATGTTCTTTATATCTTCAGTTATCAATTGACTTGATGGTATTTCAGTAGCAGGTACTTCCATTGTTAATTTAATAGTTTGTTATATCTAAAACCTAATTGAAAACAATTAATTTCAATTTTGCCTTAATTTTCTTGACTTGGTTTTTCGTTTTTTTCTTTTTTTACAATAAGTATTTTTTTTTTCAAATTTTATAATCAAGGGTCTCTCGTATGGTCTTCTACATAACATACCAAATTGTACATTATTAGTAGGCTCACAGTTGCGAGAACCAGAACACAAGTTATTACCCATCGTTTATATATAGTCTATACATAGATGTAATGATATTTATTCAATTTTATAATATAATCATAGCATTAAACCACAAGTCAAGAGTTTTTTTTTTGAAAATTGAAGTTTTTTGTTTTCATATGTTCTCAATCATACCCCCAAAAGCAAACACAACAGAAACCGTTAAAACCTTTCAAAACTCAAAAACAAATATGTCTTCTCGCACTTTCTCAGCTCAGCAGCAGGCGAACTTCGCCAAGAACTCCGACCCGGCACAGGGTGTCTCTCTCTGCATTCCGCGGGTGTTTAACAACATCAGTTGGAAGCGCATCAAGGGTCACATCATCGATGCTAATCTAGGGTTCGTCGAGCGTGTAGATGTTGTCCCAGTCGCCGGCAAGAACTTCAAGAGGGCATTCGTCCATTTCGCCCCGGGCAAGTGGAATATGAGAGATGCTACTGCTCGACAGGCTCTTAAGGCTCTACAGGAGGGTAATAAAATCAAGCTTACATACGAGGACCCGTGGTTCTGGTTGGTAGGAATCAGTGGTGCTGCCCGCCCTGCTGAAGCCCCTAAGCCAAAGCAGCGCAAGACCCAGATTGACCTCAGTCCTAAAAAGGTGTCTGTTCCTAAAAAGCTGTCTGCTCCTAAGCTTACCCGTCAAAGAAACGCTGAATATGACCTCTCAGCACAGCAGGATGAGGAGCTAGCACCTACAAAGCTCTCTCGCCAGAGCAACGAGGTCAACCTCAACAATCCAATTGTGGCTCGCGCGATGTCGAACTCTCCTACCACCAAGGCAAGTGATGAACAGCTAGAGGAGTATTCGCACCTCAGCGAACAGGCAGCCGCCTTTATGGTGAGGGAGGAGACCGCGGAGGACAACTAAATTTAAAAAACCTAAAAATCAAAAAATCAAAAAACAAATAAAAAAATGAAAAAACTAAAAAAAGCACTCAAGAGCAAGGAGTGGTCCAAAAACTTTTTTTACATAAATTAATAATTATTATAGATCAATAAATATTAATATATTTTTATTTTCTTCTAGTTCTTCTTCTTCTTTTCTTATTTGTTTTGCGTTTTCTTTTTTTCATTTTTCTCTTTTTTGTCTTTCTTTTTCTTTTTGTTTTCCTGCGGCCACCACCATCTCTTTTCTTGTGCCCGTCGCTTTGAGTCCGGCGCGGGAGAGGCGGGGGAAGTGCATCTTGTGGATTTGCTGATAATTGCCTCAACATGGGAGGAGGAGTTTGTTGTTGTTGTTGTGGTAGTCGGCGTCGAAGCCCTTGAGAGCGTCTCCTTTCTGCGGCGCTCGCGGGTAGGTCCCTTTTTTGCTCTGCGCTAATATCTGCTTCTGTGGGAATTTGATTACGATTTCGGTCAAGTAATCGCCTCACAGTAGGTCCTCTTCCGGGGCGCACAGAAGGACCTCCTAATACATATTCACCTAATGGGGGATGTACTGTGGTCCCCAATCTCTCTTGTATTTTTCGAATAATATTTGGGATTTTTCTTTTTCTAAACTCTTTGGGCATAGGGCTGTGTACCGGCGACCAGTCAGCGAATATGGCGTACATATGATATACTTCATTTATGAAATGTTTCTTTTCATCACATTTATTACGATAATCTTCTTTTCCCTCTGGTTCTAAACTTCTCTGCTTTTTATACATACACTTACAATAATCATTAACTATCAAGTAAGTGATAAATAAAAGGCTTCCATCTCGTCCTCCTCCTAGTATAGATGATATTGGATCAATAATTGGTTTAAACACCCCCTTAACCGCCGCCAAATAAGCCAAAAATGCTGCTATACCCACCTCCGACGGTGTATCTATTCCAGTATCACTCGCAACACGTGTAATAGTGCTTCCTGCGGCCCGTGCCAATGCTGCCATCGAAATGTTGGTGGACGCGTGGGCAGTCATGTATACGTAAATAAGAGCGCTGCCCGCCAGACCCCCACCCGTAAGCAAAAGCAAAAATTTTTTAATCGCCCACCAATAACAATCCTGTGAGTCGGGACCGCCGATATCAGCGTTTTCGTAATCAATATTACTCTCATCATCATCATCACCCCCATTTTTTCCTTCTCCATCTCCTTCATCATCATCTCCTCCTTCACCACCACGAAGTATTTTCTTTTTATTTTTATTTTTTTTAACGCGTCTTTTACGCTGTTTTATAATTTTAGAATATACTGATCCTATTTCTTTTAAAATATTATCCACATTCTTATTTTTTTTTATATTTTCTAATATTTCATCAAAATTATCGGGTAGTTTTATCTTTATTTTTGAATTTTTTGCCTTTTTTAAAGCTACATTAAATTCTTTTTCTAAATGTTTATCATTTTGTAAAATAAGTAAAAATTCTTCTTTATTGGAGGGAAATTTACTTTTAGTTTTTTCAACTTTACCACCACGTTTTCTGGTTCTTCGTTTAGCCATATATATATTAAAAATATAATAATGAAAAAATTCCAAATTTTTTTCTGTTATATATATGCCGTAGCCGGTTGCGAGTAGTCCTAATTGTGGGGACAAAATTGAGGTTCGACTCCTCTTTATGGCTTTTAAATATTTAGCTAATATATATGCCAATAGATGAAATAGAATTTGACTCAATGAAGGAAGCACTATCAATGTTAGGAAAAAAAACAGCGGCTTTAGTTAAAATACAAAAAGAAGGTAATTGTGCAAATCCAGATAAACCTGATTATTCCAAAGGTTGTGAATTATTAAACACAACTACGTCAGGTGGAAGAAGAAAAAGAAAATCACGTAAGAAAAAAACAAATAAAAAACGTAGAAAAACAAGAAATAAAAAAGGAGGAGGACTGTGCGGTGATGTGACTGATTGTAGATCGTGTATAACACTTGTAAAACCAAATGGAAAACGTTGTTCGTGGAATAAAAATTCAGAATACAAATTTCCGAACAAAAGATGTAGGCAGAAAAGTGTTATGCGGAAGAAAAGCAATGGGTGGATTCAACCTGATGGAAGATGCGATTTGACTGATCGCTACGATGGCCCTGCTTATCGTACAGTAAAAAATGGTAAGAAACATGGAGATGGTAAAAGAATAACCAAAAAACAAAACAAAAAAAATTCAAAAAAGCAACAAAAAAGCAAAAAATTGTACAACCCTACTCCATCCGCACCATTAAATTCAACGAAATTGTACAACCCTACTCCATCCGCACCATTAAATTCAACGAAGGTCTACTGGGACACAGGTGATACGGTGGTGTCTTCTCGGCCGCCATCACAGAAGCCTCAGGAAAAGTGGCAGCAAAAAGGCAAGGCAAAAGCAGTGTCTCTCTATGGGTGGTTGGATTATGACGGCGATGGCAAGGTCAGACCTCCTCTCGGTGCTCGCCAGAAAACACAAGACGTCCCTGAATATTCGCCTCCAATAACGCCAGCTCATGACTATGGGTCCACGATAGACGGTACCGTACCCGGAAGACTGACACAATTCGTCCCCACTATAGTACTTGGGAAGTCGGAGGAGAAAAGAAAACGTAAGAAAAGAGAAAATGTAGATATATCATCCATGACAGACGATCAAATATCAGCGATGGAAGAAGGCCAACCCCTCAAAAAGTCAAAGTCATGCACTGAAAATGATGAGGGATGTGTTATAAGTGGTGGAAGAAAAACACGTAGAAAAAGGCGTAAAAAAACACGTAGAAAAAGGCGTAAAAAAACACGTAAAAAGAGAAGACGTAGAAGATAATTATATATTTTAATATAAAGTTTTTAATAATATTAAAATATATATGAGTGTGGTATTCAGGAAGGATAATATATTTATCAAGAAAATAAAGAACAATAAATATAAATTGGACTATGAAGGAGGTGATTATAAACATTATTGGAAGTTTGTGAAAAAATTAATTGGAGAGAAAAATGGAATTTTTGAAGCACATAGCGTGGTTAGTTTGAAGGAATTATTAAATAAAAAGAAAAATAAGTTATCATATCATCATTTAGTATCATTTACTCAACAAGTAGGAAATCAATATGTAAATTTAGAGAAAGATGGTTATGGAAAGGTATTTATCGATATTGATGATATAGTAGTGGTTCATAAAAATGAAACATTACAAGATAGTATATTCTTGTGTCTTGGATTAAAAGATGTTAATAAAATAGAAAATTTGGATATTAAAATAAATTTTCCGTATAAAAAATCAAGAAATAGTACATTTTTCTCTCCAGAATTAAAAAATGGAAAAGTTTTTCCACTAAAAATAAAAAAAACTTCATGTATTTTTTCTCTAGCACTATTAATTTCTTTTTGTATAAACGATAAGATTACCTTGGAAAATATAAAGGAAAGTCTAAGTCCTATAGCTGAAACTAAGCTATATTATTGTTTAATGAGATGTTTAGAAGAAGAAACATATAATAGATATTATCTATGGATTTAATTTTCTATATATTAATTATATGTCTATAAAAGTATTAAAAGCAAGAGCTCAAACAAGAAGATTGGTATCAGAAAAAAATAGCGTAGCAAGAATGCCTGTAAATTTATATTATTCACGAAATAGTGGATTATGTTGTCCTACAAAGTCACAAGATCCAAATTCATCAGGTGGTATCTATATAGCAAAAAGTCCTGCACCACAAAAAAGTTATGGTAATTATACTAGACAAGCTATGTTAGGATATAGTGGACTGGCTAATAGAGTAGTTTCATTAAGAAACTCTCAGACAAATGGACAAATACCAAACGAACCGTCAGGAAAACCTGAAAGAATAACATTTAAAAGAATGCCTGAATTTTCACAAAGTCAATATTTAAATAATCTAGGAAAGTGTCATATTAGAGAAGATAAATGTAATCCGGCAACTCCAAAATGTTACGATAAATGTTCGGACAAAACTCCACATTCGATAACAAAACCTATTGGATTTTTGAGTGAAGGAGAATATTTAAATCAAAAGATAATCAAGAAAATAACTCCAAAAGATCATAACGAAGATTGTTCTATTAAATGTAAATATGAATTACCATTAGTTCCTGCTTCTAATAACACGCTGATTTGTTAATTGCGGTATAATAATATAAAAAACTTATATATTATTATAAATGTCTAATTATTTAGAAGCGTCAAATACTTCAAACAATACATTACTAGAAAAATTAGATTATGATGATTATGAGGGTAAAACATATCATGTAAATTTTAAAATAAATACAACGGATACTGTTGTGAAAAATTTATATACAAGTAGAAAAACTCAATTAGAATCAACAAATTACAAAGAAGATGCTCATAAAGACTCTGGTATTCCAATTTATATGCCTGAGACAAAATCATTTGCTCCTATGACGATAACAGAAGTAGATTTTAAAATAGAATCTATCATATATTATAAACATAAAATTAAAGCATATGCTAACATTATGACTTTTGGTGATGATGAGGACACGATAGAAGAAGATTGTGGTTGTACAAACGATGCTTCTGGAAATTTATATACTGATAATTCAGGTAATGAAATAAATCAGGATGATCATGAAATATTAGCAAGTCAACCATTTCATTCTGGTTTATCAAAAAGTTATTTTGAACCGATGCCTTATTTCTTGGTTCCGTATCAAGGTATATATGCTAAGAAATTAATATTGATGAATTCTATTGGTTTGATGGATAGTAGTTATAGGGGAAATTTAAAAGGATATTTTTTTAATACATCAAATCAAGCAGTAACAATGAATAGGGGTGATAAAGTATTAAATATAGCTTTGCCTAATTTATCTAGAAATTATAGATTAAATCTTTTTGAGGAAACGGATAATGTAGAAGATCATCCGCCTAGAGAATTAGAAAAACAGCAAGAATATTTTCCAACCCCTTTTGACCAGATTTATTAATTATTTATGAAACAGGTGTGGATAATTATCACGTATATAAGTATTACAGTCAGATGCAAATGTTAAATAGGAAGTTTTATTTCTTTCAAAATGTTGATTACAATGACCACAGATATGAATGTAAAATTCATATAAATACTCATTATGATGAAATGTTTCAAATAAAATATATTTACCTGTTATTGCTTTACACCTAAAACAACCTTGTAACCATCCATTTTCAGGTAAATGAGATTCCCTATAAATATAAATACGTTTTAGTGTGGGCATAGTTATATAACTTTAGAAAACTAATTTTATATTCTAATTGTGTGATAAAATAATATCAGCAATTTATATAATGCGTAAAACTAGACATAGAAGAAGATCACGTAGAAGGCGTTCTCGTAAAATGAGAGGAGGCATGTTTGGAAATATGTTTGCAGGAGTGGGAAAAGCGTTAGGTTTAACAAGACCTCAAGGAGATGATAAAGAAGAAGATCCTAACAGGCCTAAATCTCCAGTAAGTGAAACACCTGCTTTTTCCCAACCAAAAGAAGAAGAAGAACCAGTTCAGCCTCCACAACAGAAACAAGAAGGTGGTAAAAGACGCCGAAGACGTAGAAAATCAAAAAAGAAACGTGGTGGTGGATGTGGATGTGCTTCACCTATGAGTGGTGGAAAGAGAAAGCGCCGTCGTCGCAGGACTCGCAAGAAGAAGCGTAAGAGCCGTCGCAGACGCCGTTAAGTTCATTTTTTTTAGTGCCTTTTTTATTATACATTATATAATAAAAAATTACCAATTTCTAAACCAGGGTCTACCATTTACAGCAAATTGTGCGCCTACTGTAGCACCGATAGCTCCCCATAATGCTACATCACGCCAATCTAAACTATCACGAGAAGTTGGACCATGTGTTGCCCCAAAAAGAATAGTAGAACTTGCTGCTGATAAACCGACCCATAAAGAAACTTTAACTAAATCGGGTAAATAATTTCCAGGATATAAAATATTAGCGAATGAACTCATATTATATATTAATTAATTAGCTATATGTTTAAATAATTATTTTTTTTTTGTCCTTTTTTTTCTTGTTTTTCTTCTTGTTTTTCTTCTACGAGAATATGTTTTTTTATGTCTGTGTCGTTTTTTTCTCTTCTTCTTTGTTCTTTTTTTTCCTCCACTTAGCATTCCAGACAGTATTCCACGACCTGTTCCAGAAATAGGCAAATCTGGTTCATAAGAAACACATAAATCTTCTACCAATGTTCTGATAGCATTACTTTTTAACCCTTTAAAAATATCTATATCTTGGGTTACAGACCAAGCTAATAATCCATAAAAATAATCAACTAAAAAATCACTCATCATCACTTTGGTGCAACCGTTCCATCTGGGTCCATATAATTTATCAAGTGACCCGTGTGTTCCTGCAACAATATAATTCATACTAAATTCAGCTAATTTTGTAACTATATCTTCTTCTACGTTATAATTTGCTTTTCTCATAATTCTTATTAGTGCTACTTTTGAAAAAAATGTCTCTAATGATAATAATCTTTGATATCTTATTAGATTTGGATTTCTTACAAAAAAGTTATTTCTAACATCGGGATTATTTAAAGCAAATAATAATTCCGTAAGAGTATGTTGAGCGCGATTTAAGTAAGAAGCACAAAATACATTATTATCATCATCTTTTAAATATTGATTTTCTACTAAATATTTACCTAATAGTCTTGCTTGAAAAATACCCATAGGTGTAAGGTTGGTATCAAGATTTCTATTTAGTTTTTTTGAAATAACGTTTGAACCAACAAGTTGTAAGGGTTTATTATGAAAAGCGTTACCATGTCGTATTAAGAAAATTTCACAGCCATTATGTTGAGATAAATAAGTATTTGTAAATTCAACCCATTTTTTGTTATTGTTTCCATAAAACATTCCAGTTCTAGTAGAACTATCATATAAAACTAACTCATTATCTCCATCTTTTCTAAAATAATTAGATCTTATTTTATCTGGAAATCCATCATAAATAATGGATAGTTTCCATCCACCATTTACAGATTTAAAGTGAAAACACATACAGTTAGCGATTTTCCAATTATTTCTTGTTTTTGGTAATAATGGTTTTAAAATAGTTTTTAAAAGTCTATGATGATGACTTACCATAAAAAACTTTAAATTTTTATTATGTGCTCGCATTTGGTTTGTCATAAAATTATTTACATCAGTCCAAAAAGTTTTATGAGTGCATTTTCTAGAAGAAGTGACACTAGATGGAACATATTTGATACCATCATCATAGGTACATTGCATATTACTATTAGCTATATCAGCTTTTGTAGTGTTACACACATTACTTAATCTTCTATTCATTTTTTTTCCAACTAAAACGCCATGTTCGCAAGTTTGTAATCTAGTAGATGAATTTTCTTTATCAAAACTACCAAATACTTTCATTTCATTTAAACATGGCATAATGTATAACTTATCTAAACTATATTCTCTAGCATACATCTCATCTGCTCTTTTACTCATTCCCTTAAAAGGATTAAATTCATCTTTCGTTTTAACAGACATATATAATAAGTATTTAAAATAAATTATGATAAAAAAGGCGTTATCATAATTCACGGTTGCGGTTTGGTTTTTAGATGATTTGTTAGGGACAAATACACCGATATAAACCCTTGTAAAAAGTATCCTATAATACATAGAATAAGCATCTACTACCCTACACCCCATCACATGCTCTACTTTTTACCATGTATTCGTTTGAATTAAATTTGCTGTTCCCAAACCTTTTATTAATAAGCCAACTGCTACATACCCATTTGAACTCAGTATTGATTGCTATTTTTTTATTGTAGTCGTTCGAATTAGTCTAAACAACGACTTGAAGACCCCCTAAGGACTAATTTGGTAAGCCTTCAGCGCGAGCTCTAGCGTCTTTACTTTTTTTTATTTTTTTTCGCATATCAATATCATCATCGTTCTTCCATCAATCTTCAACACCACTCTTCCACTACTCTTCCACTACTCTTCCACTTCTCTAAGGATCTCCTAACTCTCTGTCCCACATGCTTAACTTTATCGTCTTGTGTAATTGTATTAATAAAAATATTAATTTTAATTACTACTGAAATAAGTGAGCTGATACTATCCTCTTTTACGGGTCTCATTAATTCTATTCAAAAGAAAGGTTTGAGTTTGATTTTTTTTTGCTGTGAGAGACCCAATATATACTATTGAATATTCTTTAAGTTGTTTTACACAAGTTTTAAAAAGTTATTGTATTTATAAAATTGAACTAAATATTGATATTAAAAATGAAATCATTATAATAATCATGTCTTCATTTACCACACCTACCCCACTTAGCTTTCAAGCATTTAAACTTCTCCAAAAAGCACCCGAAGGAAATAGTACACTTCCTAATAACTATGGAACTATTAATTTAAAAGCTATCAAACAAGATGCGTTAACTCTTGATAAATTAATATTAGGATTTTCATTAGATAGATCCGGTTCTATGGAAATTATCAGTAAAGATGGAAATTCTCTTCTACAACATGCACAAACAGTAGTAATTAATATTGCTCGGTATTTAATGGATGTAAATATAAAAAATCCAAATACATCATTTGCTATTAAAATTGTATATTTTGATAATCAACTTGATGAACTTCCGTTATTTAAAATTAATTTTGAAAATCAAACAGATAATATTGATGATTTCATAAGTAACTTTAAACAATATAAACCCCGTGGTTCTACAAATATTCAACTTCCTATTGAACATTTTAAAAATAATGAATTATTCA
>MDSX01008091.1_pt1 | contig 12463 bp, 12 predicted proteins | sample 811141 | NCBI WGS metagenome assembly MDSX01 (sample SAMN05326642, study PRJNA326480) | marine metagenome | isolation source: seawater | place: Atlantic Ocean: South East | collected 2010
TAGCTAGTGAAGAGACTTGAACTCATAACCTACTGATTACAAATCAGTTGCTCTACCAATTGAGCTACACCAGCTACATACTATAGAATAACAATTAATTACAGGTTTGTAAACTTATTTTTTTGTGCTTATTGCTTTTTTTAAAATACACTATACTATTTATGTAGTCTTGTTTAAAAAAAAATTCTTATGGCTAAAGGTAAGGGCGCGCGTATCCAGGTAACCTTAGAGCATAGGTGTGAGTTAGGCACTTATCGCTATACAACAGTAAAAAATAGGCGAAATACTACTGAACGTCTTGAACTGCGTAAATATTCGCCAGTAACAAAAAAACATGAAATTTTTAAAGAAATCAAATAAGGTATCGTATGTATAATACTTCAAAAATGCGGGCTGCATTAGAGATTGATGATGAAACAATTGATTCTTTAGATTATAAAAATACAGCTATTTTAACGGCATTTATTAGTGATCAAGGAAAGATTTTACCACGTCGAACAACGAATTTAAGTTCTAAGCAACAGAAAAAAGTACAAAAGTTAATAAAGCGTGCTCGTATAGCATCACTACTTCCGTTTGTAATGGGTAAGAGTTAACATATAGCATCTACATCACCTTTTGAAGCTGCTCTTAAAGTTGAGGAGGGGCTTGGTTAGTCAGTACTAAACTGAATTTATGAGTAATGATAGGATATTGAAACGAATAACTCATATTTGTGTAAATTATGCTAAAATTTAAATTAGTTTAAATTGTAAAATCTGTAACCAGCATGACACCTTCATTAAGCGCATTTTTAAGTAGTGTAATACTAGCAGTCGTGATTGTTATTATCCCTATTTCTGCAGCATTAGTTTTCGTTAGTTCGTCAGATAAAATTATCCGTTCATAAAAAAAACTGGATCATAGTGATCCAGTTTTTTTTCTCAGTTTTTATTACTAAGCAGTGGTATTTAGTATTAGAAATTCATTTCTGCTGCTTGAACTTTTTCGAATTGCTTTTTCTTTAAAACAAGAAGAATCTGTGCTACTGTTACAGTAAAGAAGAATACAATCATACCTTTAACGCGATTTGGACTCTGTAAAATAATCTCCGTTTCAGTTTGTCCAAAACCACCAACGTTAGGATCAAATGTAAGTGCTTGGTCAACTTTTACCACATCGTTTGGTTTAACATTTAAAGTTAAACCAGCAGGAACAGTTTGAGTTACCGAATCACCACTTGTTGATTGGATAATAACTTGTGTTTTTCCCTTTTCTCCTGGTTCAATTGATGTAATTTGGCCTGCTACTGTAGATGTAAAAGTTGTATTATTACTCTTTTCACCACTTGGGTATACTTGACCACGACCACGGTTCGCACCGACGAATATTGGGTAGTTTAAGAAGTGTACATCTTTGTCTTGTGCTGGGTCAGGTGATAATATAGGGAATACAATTTCTTGGTGTTTGTCACCTGAAATTGGACCAACTACTAGAATATTTGTTTTTGTTTTACTGTATGGTTGTACAAAAACACCTTTCGTCTTTTGTTTAATTTCATCTGAAATACGATCTTTAGGTGCAAGTTTAAATCCTTCAGGTAGAACTAAAACTGCTCCAACATTTAGAGGTCCTTTTGTTCCACCAGCTGTAACTTGACGTGACTTTAAATCATACGGGATACTCACAACAGCTTCAAAAACTGTATCAGGTAACACTGCTTGAGGAACTTCAATTTCTGTTGGCTTTTGAGCTAAGTGGCAATTTGCACAAACAATTCGGCCAGTTGCTTCTCTTGGACTTTCGTATGCCTGTTGAGCAAATACCGGATATGCATATGAAACTTTTGGTACTGCTAGGGTTACAATGATTCCTAAGATTATAACTAGTGACTTGAACTTAGATATTACATTTATCATTTTTCTAAGACATTTAAAATGTATACATAATAATTGTATCTTAATATTTTGTATTTCATTATATTTTTTACAATTTAAACTGGTATGGGGTCATAAAGACTGATAACTTTAGGTATTAAATCTTGCACCGGAACACTAAAATAGATACTATCTCTTAGACCTATTATTTAATAGTACGGGGGAGGTTCTAATACATTAGGGCATTTACGTATAGTTTCATTTGGCTGGGCGGACATAAAGAAGAAACTACTTGTTTATCTTCCTTATCAAAATGTTATTAAAAAAGACAAACAAGTAGTTTCTTAATAATGGTCGATACACATCATTAAAATTGAATTAGTAATGATATTATTTTTTTAATAAAATTACAAACCCAGCGCCGCCTAAATATAGTATTAGTAATGCAGTTGTCATAATAATCTGAGTTAACGGATCAGTTGATGGTGTAATTACTGCAGCTAGAATTGTCGATAAAACAACAATATATTTCCAACTAGATAGCATTGTTTGTCCAGAAACAACTCCAAATAATCCTAATACAACCTGTATCACTGGTATTTGAAATGCTATACCTGATGAAAAAATTAAAACAGCAACAAAATCAAAATATTGGTTAAATGACCAAAATGGCTCAACAATATCTGCGCCATAGGATATAAAAAATTTAAGTGCAGCTGGTACTAAGAAAAAGTAAGCAAAGATTAATCCAACTGCAAATAAAATGCATGAACCAAATGTTATTGGTAAGATAATATCACGTTCTTTTTTAGTCATACCCGGTACAACATATAAAAAGATTTGGTAGATTATTAGTGGGCTGCTCAATAGAATGCCACAAAACACAGCAATTTTTAACGAAGCGAAAAAATATTCACCTGGTGCGAATTGTAAAAATTTTATCCCAATCGCGGGCGTTTGAAATATCTGTACGATTTGTTTAATGTCTGCAAAACAAATTAAAATAGCGGTAAGCAGTAGGATTAAACAAAAAATTACTCGCTGACTAAATTCTTCAATGTGTTCAGACAATGCCATTTCATCATCTTTTATCGTGTTGTCCTGTAGCAGTTGGTTTTCATTATTTAGGTACATTTTTTCTAGTTATATCAAGTAATGTAAATTGATCTTCTTAGAATCAGATTTGAATAAATCTACATGGTCTCTACTTTATCAACAATAATACATTCAGTGGTTAAGACCATACTCGCAATCGAGGCTGCATTCTGTAATGTTGATCGAGTTACTTTTGCTGGATCAATAATACCTTCTTTATACATGTCTACGAATTGAGTTGTTGATGCATTATAACCTATGTTAAAATCCGAATCTTTAATTTTTTCTGCTATAATAGCTCCATTTTGTCCTGCGTTTGTAGCAATACGTCTAAGTGGTGCACTTAAAGCTTTTTCAACGATCAATGCTCCCAACAATTCGTCCTCTTTTAAGCTTTTTTTTGCCCATTCTAATAGCCCAGTTGAGATGTGTACTAATGTAGAACCTCCACCTGGTACTATTCCTTCTTCGACCGCCGCTTTTGTTGCATTAACTGCATCTTCTAATCTTAGTTTTCGATCTTTCATTTCTGTTTCGGTAGCAGCACCAACTTTTATAACTGCTACTCCACCACTTAATTTTGCTAAACGTTCCTGAACTTTTTCTCGTTCATAACTTGAATCACTAGTTTCAAGTTGACGTCGTAATTGTTCACATCGTGCAAGAACATTTTGTTTATTTGCGTCTGAAATAATGGTAGTTGATTCTTTCCCAATAATGATTCGTCTTGCTTTACCTAAGCTTTCAATATCAACATTTTCCAGACTTAATCCAGCATCTTCTGTAATAACTTGACCGGCTGTTAAAATGGCTAAATCTTCTAAAATTGCTTTTCGGCGATCACCAAAACCTGGTGCGCGAACTGCAACAACATTTAAAATACCTCTTAGTTTATTAACGATTAATGTTGCTAGAGCTTCTTTCTCTACATTGTCACTGATTATTAATAATGGTTGGTTAGTTTTTGAAACTAGCTCGAGAGCAGGTAGTAAATCTTGCTTAACAACGCGAATTTTTTTATCTGTAATCAGTATAAGAGGATTTTCGAGTACAACCTCCATTTTCTCTGTATTTGTTACGAAGTATCCAGATATAAAACCACGATCAAAGCCCATACCTTCGGTAATTTCAAGTTCTGTACTAGTAGACTTACTCTCTTCGAGTGAAATTAACCCCTGGCGACCAACTTTATTAATAGCATTTGCAATTAGTACACCAACACTTTCGTCATTACCAGCTGATATAGTAGCAACTTTTGTTATATCGTCAATGTTTTGAATTGGTCTAGCGTATTCTGTAATTTGGCGTACAACATATTGCGTCGCTTTTTCAATCCCACGTTTAAGCACAATTGGGTTTGCACCAGCAGCTACGTTACGCATTCCTTGTTTTATAATTGCATGTGCTAATACAGTTGCAGTTGTAGTACCATCACCAGCTACGTCATTAGTTTTTGATGCGGCTTGGCGGATTAATGACACACCGGTATTTTCTAAATTATCTGACAGATTAATTTCCTTTGCTATTGTGACACCATCATTTACAATTTGTGGTGTTCCAAATCGTTTTTCGAGAACTACATTTCGACCTTTTGGTCCGAGTGTGATGGCTACAGCTTCCGCAAGGGTATCCATTCCTCGCTCAAGGGCTTTCCTTGCATTTTCTTGGTATAGGATAATTTTTGATTTCATTGTGACTCCTTTAAAAATAGAAACCTGGATTGCTCTTTTAGTAGAGATTAAAAAATATTTGATTGGCTCAGGCTGGACTTGAACCTGCGACCTTGGGCTTATGAGTCCCCTGCTCTAACCAACTGAGCTACTGAGCCTATTACTAATATAATATCAATTCTCCTTATAATTTTGCAAATTGGAAAATCGAATTTTACTTCTATGAAAGAAGACAAAATTGGTATATGCTTTTATTACAGAATTTTGGGGTTACTAACTCAATGGTAGAGTACTCGGCTTTTAACCGAATAGTTCTGGGTTCGAGTCCCAGGTGACCCAAATAGCGAAACGTTCATTAAAAAATCATCTTACATACCGGCAGTACGGTAAAAAAAGCCAAAATGTTCGCTGTTAGTTTTTACTTGTCCTATTAAGTCATATCAAATTGACTTGTTATTGGGGATGCTACAGCTATGCTAGCGGTCGTCGAAATATTTGTAGGGTCGACATCATCTGATCCTTTAACATACTATGCACATGCGATCGCGCTGTGGAGGCACTTAAACGTTTTGGTTTGCCAACCTAATGAAGAGCGCATGGAAGCTATTCAGAGATATGCATAATCACCTATCGATACCATGGGCCATCTATTTTAGAATTAAATCATTTATTTTCGGGCACAAGAAAAGACGTATGAAAAGAAAGTTCTTTTGAAAGTTGATAAGTGCCAGTTATAAGAGTTATATTACCTGACCAACCTGCTACTTCATCAAATGAAGCGAGGCTGGAATCGGAGTAAAAAGGTGGGTAAAAACAATATAAAGTAAAACGTTTCCTGGGGTTAAGTATGATCTTCCCTTTGTGATAAATTTTCGGACATTTATCAACAAAACCTTTTACAGCCTGTCGAATTCTATCATGTTTATGTATTTGAGTTTCGGTAGACATAGATTATTTTTATTCTCAAATTTACAATTAAGTTTTGGTACGATTATTGTTTGTTGTCAATTGCTAGATAGTTTAACTTTAATCGACTATAGTATAATTACATATGAGTGAAACTGGTTTTTCATAAACTTGGTACAGGATCCACCATCGTAAATTTTACCTCTAAAACCAGGCCAATTTTTAAAAACATATTTACCTTACTGATTTTACTTTTTATTCAAAATAATTAATTTAAAATTGAATTTATGCTTGAGACATTTTTTCAAAACTCAACACAACAAATTATTAAAAAATACGAACCATTGGTTAACCGTATAAATAATTTAGAAGAAAAATTTAATATTTTAACTGATGATGAGTTAAAGACGTATACTGATACGTTAAAATCTAACTTACAAGAACGTACAAAATCAACGGACCAAGTTCTTGTTGAGTCATTTGCTTTAGTCCGTGAGGCAACTTCACGTGTGTTAGGGTTACGTCATTTTGATGTTCAATTAATTGGAGGCCTCATACTAAATGAAGGCAAAATTAGTGAAATGAAAACTGGCGAAGGAAAAACATTAGTTGCCCTACTTCCAGCATTTTTTAATGCTCTTTATGGTAATGGTGTTCACGTAGTAACGGTAAATGATTATTTAGCACGTCGGGACGCAGAATACGTTGGTCAAGTTCATCGGTTCTTGGGTTTAAGTGTTGGATTAATTCAAGAAGATATGGAACCATATGAGCGTCGAGAAAGTTATCTATGCGATGTTGTGTATGTTACAAATAATGAGTTAGGTTTTGACTATCTACGTGATAACATGGCTCTTAGTACCGATACAATGGTTCAGCGGCCGTTTAATTATTGCATTATTGATGAAGTAGATTCAATCTTAATTGATGAAGCTCGTACGCCGTTGATCATCTCTGGTCCAAGTGAAGCACCAACACAGAAATATATACGAACAACGAAACTTGCCACAATCTTAAGAAAAGATATTCATTATATAGTTGATGAGAAAAACCAAAATGCAACTTTATTAGAGGACGGTTTATCATTTTGTGAACAAGTTTTAGGTACGACTGATTTATATAATATTGATGATCCATGGATTCCATATATATTGAATTCGGTTAAAGCAAAAGAACTGTTCACACGAAATACACATTATATCGTTAATGAAAATAATGAAATTATTATCGTAGATGAATTTACCGGACGAACTATGGTTGGGCGTCGTTGGAGTGATGGTTTACATCAAGCTGTGGAGGCAAAAGAGGGTCTTCCAATTCAAGATGAAAGTCAGACGCTGGCCTCAATTACGTACCAGAATTTATTTTTGTTATATAACAAGCTATCCGGTATGACAGGTACAGCTAAAACTGAAGACGTAGAGTTTGAAAAAATCTATAGCTTAGAGGTTATTTCAATCCCTACTAATAAGCCAGTTGAGAGAACTGACTTTCCTGATTTGGTCTACAAAAATCAATATATAAAATGGAAAGCAATTGCTAATGAATGTCTTGAAATGTCACGTGTTGGCCGACCAGTTTTAGTCGGTACAACCACTATTGAAAAATCAGAATTACTAGCGGCCTTACTTAATGAATACCAAATATCTTATCGACTTTTAAACGCACGTCCTGAAAATATTGAAAGTGAATCGGAGATAGTTGCCCAGGCTGGTTGTAAAAATGCAATTACAATTGCTACAAATATGGCGGGACGCGGTACTGATATTGTTCTTGGTGGTAATCCGAAGTCACTTACTCTATCAGCATTTCAAAAACTATTTAATTCATCGTTTATTACATCAAGTGACACAAGCGCATTAGTTTTAGAAATAGATGAAAGTTTTAAAGAAACGGACTCTGAATTTCTAGCTAAACTTTGTAAGGATTACTTGCCTGATCATATAAAGACTTATGATCAGGCAATTGAATTTTTAAAAACTAATGAGGTTCAAAATTCTCAATTATTAGATAATTTGGAAAAAAGTTATAGTGTAATATATGAAGCAAAGAAAAGGTCTGCTGATTTAGATCGTACTCAAGTCTATTCACTTGGTGGATTACATGTAATTGGAACTGAAAGACACGAATCACGACGCATTGATAATCAACTGCGTGGTCGTTCAGGCCGACAGGGTGACCCAGGTTCATCAAGATTTTTTCTAAGTCTTGAAGATAAGTTACTTCGAATTTTCGGCGGAGATAAGATTGCTGGTATTATGCAAAACATTGGTCTACAAGAGTCTGTTCCTATTCAGTCGACATTCTTGAATCAAAGTCTTGAATCTGCGCAAAAAAAAGTGGAATCGTATTATTTTGAGGTGCGTAAAAAACTATTTGAATACGACCAGGCTTTAAATACGCAACGTAATGGTGTTTATGCTGAACGTCGGCGAATTTTAGAATTATCTAATCTTCGTGATTGGATTATCGAGTATGCGAATCGTACTGCCTATGATATAGTCATTTTTCTTAGGTTAACTCCAGACCAATCACTTAAAATTGATACGATGAAAAAAATTCAGTATTTGTTAGGTAATCCATTTTTATTTAAATTGGAAGATTTCAGTGATGAAAATCAGACTAATTTAATTGCATTACTTCAACAGCAGTTTCAAATTACTTATGATTTAAAAGAATCAGAAATGGAATTAACTATGCCAGGATTAATGCGCGATTTAGAGCGTTCATTTTTATTGCAACAAATTGATTTTGCTTGGAAAGAGCATTTACAAAGAATTTCATCTTTAAGAGATTCGGTAGGTTGGCGTGCGTATGGGCAAAAGGATCCGTTAACAGAATATAAGCAAGAAGCATATAATTTTTTCGTAATAATGTTGACACGCATTCGCCATCGCGTAGTGTACTTTGTTTTAAGATCTCGTCTTATAATTGAATTGTAAATAGTAATACTTTGTTAAATTACTAACCTTCTAAAAAAATTTAGAAGGTTAGTAACTTAATTTTCCAGTTAACTTTGATTAGATCCCAAATTGATTTCCGCGTCGGTACTGTAAGTACGCAGCAACGAAAAGACCTGCAATTGTTACAGGTACTAATCCTAAAACGATTCCCGATAATAATACTTCTACCATAATTTTTTGTTAATTTTCAACAGTTTAATTTACTTCATCAAATAGGCTACTTAGACGAATATCATCTGCCTCAATTGTTACGAGATCCGACTTTGTAAGAATTTTATCACCTGAATTAAACATTCGGTTAGCGTGTCTCATTCTAGCTTTATCAATTGCATTATCGACTGTTCTTGCATTTGCAAAAAGCGGTAATTTTGAACGTTTATTAATATATTCTAAAAGTACATTTTCTGCTTCATCCGTCATACGGTATTGTTGCTCTTCTAACATTAACTTTGCAATGTGCAGAAGTTCTTGTGGTGTATAATCTGGGAAATCAATATGGTTTGCTACACGTGATGATAAACCAGGGTTTGATTCATAAAAGCTATCCATACGATCTTTATAACCAGCAAATATTACCACTAAATCTTCTCGTTGGTTTTCCATTACTTGAAGTAAGATTTCAATGGCTTCGGCACCATAATCTCGTTCATTGTCTGGCTTATATAAATAATACGCTTCGTCAATGAAAAGAACACCTCCCATCGCCCGTTTTAAAACTTCTTTTGTTTTAGGTGCAGTATGTCCAATATATTGTCCAACTAAATCATCTCGTGTAACTGTGATTAAGTGTCCTTTACGTATATATCCTAATTTATATAGAATATCAGCCATTCGATTTGCTACTTCTGTTTTTCCAGTTCCTGGACTCCCAGTAAATGACATATGTAAGCCAACTGAAGTTGAATTAATACCAAGTCCTAGGTTTTTTCGAAGTCGTTGTACTAATAGCAATGCAGCAATTTCTTTAATACGAGCTTTCACTGGTGCTAGTCCTACAAGGTCTTCTTCTAATTGGTTAATAATCCCTTCAATATTCGTTTTATTATACTCTTCTTGTAAATTAAGCGCCATGATAAGATACATGTTAATTTAATAATACTTAGGCAAGTATAACACGTTTTTTTAGATTTGATATTAGAGTGGATAAATGCGGATACGTCGATTTAATCCATTACCAACATTAACACTGTGTAGTTGGTAATGTTTAACAAGTTCATGTTGTAATTTACGAATGGAATTAGTTCGGGGTAAAAGATCTACTATTTTATTAGCCGGGATAATTACTTCTTCAATAGCTAGTCTTGTTTCTTCTAGCGGTGTGAGTAGTTCTTTGCTTATAAGGCGTGAGGTTTTGCGAATAGTTTGTTTTTTTACTGCTGGAAAGGCATTAGCTTTCTTGACTAAATGTCGTAATGCGTGAGCAAGTTTAAGTAAACTAGTTCGTTGGATTGTATGGACTGGAATTTTTCGAGAGTATGAAATCTGTCGTAACCTTCTGTTGTTCTTTACTAAGTTATCGAGGGCTAAAATTGCATCTGCACACTGAATTTCTTTTGTTACAAAGATAGGTACTCCTAACGTGCGAATTATAGCCTTGATTTCTTGTATATTGATACCATATGTATAGAGTAGTATACAATTAACATTTTTCTTATCGTTCTTAATTATTTTTTTGAATTTCCAATTATTTGGTGTATTAGTTTTACTTAATAAAGTACTTTTCTTTTGTTTTTTATCAGTTGTTACAAATTTATTTCTACCCGTTTCTTTTTCACTATAACTAATTTCTGAATGAATATTTACATTACTTGAGTTTGCTAGTTTACGTCTCTGAAGGGGTGGGTTTTCACCTCGAAGAAATAAGTCAACTGAGTTCTCAATATTATCGTGAATAACCCAAGTTTGAGAATCATGTATTTCAACTGCTACTTCAAATGTCGGTGGAGCTTTTCGCTCTAGAATACTTTTTCCTGACCCGCGTCGTTTTGCTTCTTCATCACCCAATGTGACATATTGTATTCCACCAATTAAGTCCGTAATTGTTGGGTTTTTAATTAAATTCTCCAACGCATTTCCATGTGCTGTCCCAATAAGTTGGACACCGCGTTCGGCAATTGTCCGGGCAGCTATTGCTTCCAATTCTGTTCCAATTTCATCGATTATAATAATCTCAGGCATATGATTTTCAACAGCCTCAATCATTATTTCATGTTGATTTGTTGGACTTGAAACCTGCATCCTACGTGCTTTTCCAATAGATGGGTGAGGTAAATCTCCGTCACCTGCTATTTCGTTTGATGTATCGATAATTATTACCCGTTTTTTTATACCATCTGATAATACACGCGCTATTTCACGTATAGCAGTTGTTTTCCCCACTCCTGGTCTTCCTAATAAAAGGATTGATTTTTTATTTTCCAATAAGTCACGTATGATACTAACTGTTCCAAAGACGGCTCGTCCAATTCTACAAGTTAGGCCAATTATATTACCTTGACGATTACGTAATGAGCTAATACGATGCAAAGTTTTCTCTATTCCTGCTCGATTATCACCACTGAATTTTCCTAGTCGCTTAATAATATAATCTAAATCTTGCCAAATAATTGTCCGGTATGATAAGTATTCAGTACTATCGGCAAATCGAGCTTCCGGTCTACGACCTATGTCCAGTACAATTTCAATTAAAATTTCCTTTTTGGGATGCACTCTTATCGGATCCCGAATAAATTTTGGCACTATTTCAAGCAATTCATTTAGATTATCTGCAAGTAACATTTATAAATACTGTAGTAACTATTAATATAGATTGGATATTATTTGTATGTAAGATTTTTTAATTTTTACTAATTTACGAATAAATTCTTAGCGTCTAAAGAATAAGGTACTTTTTTGATTATTCAAAAAGTTTCCTCATTATATTTGGTATAGTGTTAGAATTTTTATTTTGTTATAAAGCCTACCCTTTTAAAGGTAGGCTTTATATTAATGAAATAGTCCACATAATGCTATTACGATAATGCAAAAACATTTGATTTTAGACCTAAAACTGGTTATTGGAATTTTCTTAGTAATAATCGAACTGAGCCGTTTTGTGGATTCTCAGATTGTGCGAGTTGGAATCCTTCCCGTTCACTCATTTGCACAATAGAATTGTATGCATAGCGTTGATTAATTTGATTTAAGAATTTATCAACCGAATAAGGTTGTGCCCAAAACATTAAATCTGTTACTAGCTCGTATTCACTGCCATTCCACGCAAATCCAATATCATGGCTATTTGATTGCTTAATAACTAGTTCAGCAACATGTTTTTGGTTATTATAGCCTTTTATTTCTTTACCCCCAATTTCAGTTTCTAATGCAAGATCACTTAAACTTTTTTTGAGGATATCTAAATTATAGAGTTTTGTTTTAATTTTTGTGAAGTGAGACATAATGCAGATACTATGAACTTTTTTTAATTAGTTAATTTAACTAGACTGCTTGTTATTTTTTGTATTTTGACCAAACACTTAGATCTATTATAACATACGTTCTTTTAACTATACGTGTAATTAAAATTAAAAAAACTAACCTGCTGCAATTTATTCCCACTCAATTATTTTTCATTATGGACTAACAAAGTATCACGTGAAATAAATAGAAGATTACAAGAGTTTCACACAATTGATTAGTATAATAATAATAAAACAGTAAAAACATTATGGACGAAAAAAAATTTTTCAGCCTGTTAAGACAATTAAATGAACTAGAGAAAAACAAAAATCCTGAAACACCGATATTAAATAGAGCTGGTCGAATACCGTCTTTAGACTCTGAAGCGTCTAACATGCTTTTAGACTCTATGTTAACAATTAGAAACAATTTTCATTTCTCAGAAAGGCGAGAATATATTGACTTAGCGAAAGATTTTCTGGCTGATCAAATAACTGCAGATGACTTTTCGTGTGGTTTCATGGGTATATATGAA
>MDSX01048521.1_pt1 | contig 12463 bp, 5 predicted proteins | sample 811141 | NCBI WGS metagenome assembly MDSX01 (sample SAMN05326642, study PRJNA326480) | marine metagenome | isolation source: seawater | place: Atlantic Ocean: South East | collected 2010
CTCTATCTGCGAAAAAGATTCCAATGCATTAGGATTCTCGGATTGAGTGGTTCCACCCCCTTCAAGCCTTTTCGCTTCCATTTTTTCGGCTATATTTGTCGAACCAATTTTTAATCTTCCATACCCTAATGGTACGGCAATTCCTTGCGCTTGCCTATTTTGCCCTCCCTTCAATAAATAAGACTTGGTTGTTGTTGGGTCGGACCTCTTGGGCGGCTTGTTTAGGGCCTTCATTATAGCCCCAACAACAAAAGATATTGCCATAGGAATTATAATTTGCCCTACAGTTAAAATCGCAGCCCCTGACGAAGACGTAATAAGTGCAAAAGTAAGGAATGGCTCCTCTCCCTTAACCTCTGGAATTATATGAAACTCACCACAGGAAAACTCAAGCGCTGAGTTCTCTTCAGTTATCGCGCTTGACTTAAGCTCCTCCTCTGATTTTATTTTTTTTGGATTTTTATTTAATACAAAATATTTTACTCCAGCTTTTTCTCGCTCGAGCATGTAACTTAAAAATCCTTCCTGATTTGCTTCTATAGCAGAGAATGCCTCCATAGGAGAGCGCACAGCGAGTTTCCACTTTTCACCAAAGCGTTTACCTAGCTTACCATGTAAATATACCGTTTTCACTGTGCCTTATTCCTATGTATCTATACACTCACATTCTCATATAAAAAGAAACTATCTTCGCTTAGGCTGTAAATTAAAAAAGGCACACATAATTCATCTGAGTATAATTTGTCCGTCCCAGAAGGAAAGGGAGGACAATCTATATGAGAATGATAAACATATTTAACCTTATTTTCTATAAAAATATATGGATCTATAATAAATTCGCATCGAGGTAAGCTGCTTTTATTCTTGCACTTAATCAACCTAAGACAATCACCTTCTTCAATCAAGATTCCGCAGCACTCTTGACAAGGTTCAGCCCTAGCGAAATCAACCAACTCCGAAAGGAGATCTTTACTCAGCAGGGAATCTTTCTGTAGAAGGAAATCCACCAAATCTTAAGCCTTTGTGAGTTTTATTTATTTTGCTATAAGGGACAAGAAGCGGGTCGTCCTCCCCGAACCTTTTTTCGCAGGATTCTAAAGTTTTTTGGCATTCATCTTTTTTCCAAAACCTTCTATCAAAAAAGGGATTATGATCTTTTGCAGACGCATGATCCTCAGTACAAAGAAAAACAGAAGGGGTAGACTTGTATGGATTAGTAGCGCTTCTTGGGGTCACTTTCACTAGTTGACCTTTGCTATATCCAGTTGGAGCGTCAGGGTCAGAGTTTATTCCATGTCTACTCCATTCAGGGACATCGCTAATTCCGTCAGGGTAAAGAGTTGGAATAACACCAGCAGTAAGAGACTCTCCGTCCGAACTTTCTATAGCTAGACCACTATACTTACAACCAACAGAACATCTATATGTCCAGTTGCAGTAATTGGAAAGCACTACTCTAGCAGGAACCTGAGCTCCCTTTAGTTCTAATGCCGAGACCAATTCAAAATCTATTTGAGATGAGTTTTCTGCAGTCTTTTTATTGATAAAGTAAACGTCGTCAGGATAATGTGAGTCAGGGTCGGCTTCACCAAAAGGATTTCTTCCTTCGCTGTTTAAGTTTCTGTTTTGAAAGTTTTCGTCGTCAAGAAACCTTGCGTAGGTTCTTTTTCTTGTCACCTTGCAGTTTGCAAAATCGTGATTAGAGTGAACTACTGCAGAAAAAATACCCTCGGGATTAGCTACGGACATTTTTGGTCTAGGCAATCTACCGTCAGCCTGATGTTCGAAACCTTCCATCGATATAGGCATTGGCTGATAAGGTTTACCTTGCCAAACAATAGGGTTTGTGGAATTTTCCATAGGGCAAAATCGATAAATCGAATCTGCGCCTAGATTAACTCCATATAAATCCTTCAACATATCAAAGTTCATTTGAAGATTACTAAAATCTATTTCAAATAAATTAATGATAGTATCAGGAGTAAGTGAAGAGATTTGCTTGTTTAAATTTGAACTTGACTTTGCCATTTTATTCCTCTATATATACTTTTAACTTTCCATATTGACTTGGAAAGAAGTTTCCGTCATCAATTCCATGCCTTCCATCGTTCTGGATATTTATCTGACCGTCTATAAACTGACCTCCTATAGTTACAGTAATATTATCGGGAGAGATATCAGAAGTATTCAATATACTACCGTCAGACAAAGCTAAGTCCACACTCTCGTAATCAGAAGGGTCCGCATCAAAACCAACATCAAACCAAGAGCTTTGTCCTCCAGAAATTTCAAGATAACTTCCGTTGATTGCTGCGTATTGAAGCGCCAATCCCCTAGAAACAAAATGATCGCAGTCAACATAATCAGAAACTACGTTTTCATTTATTCCAGATTTTATTTGCCCAAGATTATTTTGGTAAAAACAATTTTTCACATTGTTCACTACTTCAGGCCTCCAATCTGTATAATCTTGCCCAGCTTGACCGGTCAAGACTGTAAACATTTGGCCTCCGTCAGAAATCCCCTCGGAGTATGACTTACTTAACTTGATAACCCGCCCCCTTAAATCAAAACCGCCAATGTTTACTGGCGCATTCGTGGGGATTTGAAAGAAATATTTATCTCTAGGAACATCGTAAGGCACAATAGGCAAGTTTGAGCTTGAGCCGTCTAAAAGCTCAAAGGGAGAGCCTACGGAAATTCCATATATTCCTAGATTTTCATCTCCAACATTTTTAATATTAACCCTGCGCTTAACTTTTTGACCAATCCTTAAAACCTCACCGTCATCTTGTTTTGAAAAACTAATTGGAGACTGAAATATCAACTCTGCATCAGAGGTTTCTGGCGGAGTAGAATTATTATCAATCTCCTGAGCGGTCATATTAAACGGATATTGTTCAAACTCTACAGATATATTATGATTGTTCTTATAAACATAAGTATGAGTCCAGCTTTCGCAAATAAAATTCTGAGAAGAGTCGTACGGGGCGGGAGGGGTAAACAGAAATGGCATCGAGCCATAATGTTGTTCCAAGAAATGCAGTATAGCGTAAGCTTCTTCGTCACTTCTGTTATTAAAATTGAGAGAAAGCTTTAGCAAGCTTTCGTTTATTCCGTCTGAGTACTGCTGAGTATAACCTCCCAGCGCAATCTCCTTAGTTCTAGGATTTTGATCTACAGTTAATCCGACAGATGGTTTCCAGAAAAATTCTCTACTCCATACATCTTTATTTAAATCCTTAAAATATCCATCTTCTCTTGTCCATGTAGTCTTTTTTTCTACTGGATCTTTTCCGGCCGCATTAAAACTACTCTTGCAATAATAAAATCTATTATTTACAGAAGAAAAAACAACATCATTTTCATCATAACCATTAACCGCAGGATCATAATCAGGCGCCTTGTTAACAAATATTTGCTCAGACTTTCTTAATATAGATGCGTCTAAATTTCTTATCTTTAAACTTATGTCGTTTGTATTTTCAAAATTAAGAGTATGACTAAAATTAGAGCAATAAAAATTCCTAGATTGATTCTCTACAGAATCATAGGGGTGAAAGGTAGAATCGCCACCCCACCTAAAACCAGATATACCTTGCTTGTAAATTAAATTCGGAGACGGAGCGTCAGCTTCGTGCTGCCCTTGATGATTTTCTACGAAATGTATAATCGCATTAGCCTCTCGATTATTTCTGTTCTTAAATGTTAAGTCGGCCTCAAAGGTAAGCGAGTTAATGTTTCTTGGTTGAACTATAAAATATCCATTACCATATTGATACCTAAGGTTGTCGGCCCTAAATGAAACGGTAGAGCCGTAGTCAGGATCGAAGAAGAAGTTATCTGTAGACCAAACATCAGGATCTATACTTGGATCGGCGTTGACCACAGATATATTCAAGTTGTTAGTTGAAGCCAGCTCCTCAGAAGATATTTCCGAAGAACCAACACCCTTAACCTTTATAGCTGAACCAGTCAGCGTACTAACGTTATTGACTATAGCATTCTTTTCTACATCAAGAATTTCGTATCTTCCGTCAGAGGTTGCGGAGCCGCTCAAGTCGATTATATATCCAGCCCGAAGGGTCGCGTTTATGTCGTCGGTCCGATTAAAGGTATCTAATATATATTGGCTTCCTCCAGCGGATGCAGGAATCAAAGAGTATCTTTCCGACTCGGAGATTGAAACTACTCCGCCGTAAAGAACATCTTCTTTTGCGTAGTAAAATCTTGCGTCTCCAGTATTATATATAAAATCAAACTGCCTATAATCAACTCCGGTCTGGAAAACGCCGCTATAATTAGAAACATTAGTTTTATAAAAAGTCGAGTCGACATACTCAGCGTAGCTCATTTTATTATCTGCCTAACAGTTATAGATCCATTTGCATACTGCCCTTCGGAAATAGAATAAGACTCATCAACTATTTTTCCCTGACAGGCAAACTTAGCGATTCTATCTCCACCCATTGAATAAAGAAACGCCTGAATCTTAGAGTCGCTCAATCCCTCGGATGTTCCAGAAGATTGATAATCTCCATAAGGATTTAATTTTTGAATAATTTCATTCGCTTCTATTTTCATTTCTGCTTCTATATTTTCAGTAGAAACTCTATAGGGTAGCGTTCCGTCTGGAAGTGTTCCGACAGAAGTGTGTTCGTTGCCACGAATTCTACTAGAGACATTCCTACCCACACTTATATTATACGTAAGTGCCTTAACTTCAAATGGCTTGTTATCATTTGCGGCGTCTACATCTACCCCACTTGCAGTTATTTTTCCAAAAGACTTAAGAGCGTGGGCGGGATCAATAGAAGACTTAGTGAACCTTCGGTCGGTAGTCTTTCTTATTGTTCCATATATATCATAGGTTGCCTTTGCAGAGATAACTCCATACGGAGTCATAGAAAAAGAAAATGAAGTAAGATACATATTATTAAATAAATACCTGCCAACAACATTACCATCAACAGGCTTTTCATCCATTCCATCTCTTATATCAAACATTCTATCTATACTATTAACAGAAAACATATCTGCATTAATAATAAAATCAACATCAAGATTTCCTTTTAATCCATCTTGCGGAGTAAAGTTTACAAATTCAGTTTTTGCTCCAGCTATCGAAGCGTCATAATCTCCGTATACTCTTTCTGGGGAAATGGAAGGCCGAAGAGAAAGACTCGCAGATTGAACGAGAAGATTTTTTCCTCCCAACCTGACCCTTCCGTCTTCGAATCTAAGAAACGGTTTGCTCATGATGCGGGATTATGTAAAGTTTCGTAACCCTTGTAGCTCAACGAGATAGCCATCTCTCCAGCAACAGAAGATTGAACAGATTCGCTTATCAATCTAACGTTTTGTCCAGTAAAAGAATTTATCATAGACCCATCCTTAGCGTCTTTGATTTCTATGACCACGGTACTTTTAGGAGCGGCGGCAACTCTATCTTTCATTTCTCTGATTTGATATTCATTGGCTATCATAGTAAAAGAAATATCTGTTTCGATTGGATACTGAGTATCTATTTGAACAGGTTCCATGTTGGGAGTGCTCGGAGGATCTGAGTTATTCCAATCACTTTCTTCTCCCTTAGGCAATGCATAAACTGGATTCAAATTTAATGCACGACTATAACTAAAATCACTTATTGCATCAATCTGAAAATCACTTACATTGATACTTATACTAGATTGATCTGGAAACTGAATAGGAGGATGGCTCGCAGTTGCTTGCTCGACTAAAACATCTTTACCAAGATTTCCATAAACAGTTATATCAGTTTGTATGTTTGGAATATCGCCTACTCCACATGATACAGAATATTTATTTACTCTTCCTTTTGTAAAACCAAAACCTTTTGTAGCATTATCATATAAAATTGCTCCACTAATTTCCTGTTCGTCGTAAGCGTAACTATCTCCATCCAAAGCTAGCAGAGGATCTCTGCTCACCATTTTTCTTGATATCGAAAAATTTCCCTCAAGAGGTTGATCAACAAGCGCGTCAATAAATCCAACACCCGCGACCCTGATTGGCCGCTCTGATATTCCGTAACTTCCATCTACAGATTCTACGCCTGAGAGTGCTACGTTATTTATAATAACGGTTTGTTCGTAATTCGAGTAGCTCATGTTAATCGCTCAACAACCCACCTGGTCGTTGCTCCTCTATTATAACATTAACAACTTGAGATTTAATTTTTTGAGCCATGGCTGCATTTTTATCTTTTTCGTTGGAAACGTCCGCAGGATTGTTTGATTTGGAGTCTTCTGTTTCACCACTTGCCTTACCCTTGTTTACGTTGACTGAAATGCTTATGTTGTTTGTGTTTCCTCCAGAAGAATTGGAATCGATTCTTTCGGCAAGCTTGTCGACAGAACCTCCGTCGTTAAACTTGCCTGAATTGATCATGTCGAGCATCGGCTTGCCAACTTGCCTCGCACTACTTGCGCGAATAACATACTCTCCTTCGCTTAGCATTGCCGGAATTTGGTCGATGCCAGGCTTGCCGGATATGTGGCCTCCTGAAAAGTTATTTTGAAATAAAGACGACGCATTAAAGTTTTTTGCCGCAGAGTCCAAAGCAGAAGAGCTAACAGGAGAATAACTATCCCCAAGCCCCTTGAATGACCCTCCGTATAAATCTGCCGCGCTGGAACTTCCTAATTTTGCTGAGCCCAGGTCTGGTTTTTGAGGTAAGATTTTACCTACCCCGTAGGCAAGGCCGATGCTTAAGGCAGTACCAATCAAAGTATTCATTAGACGCTTTTTCTTGGCTTTTTTCTCGGCCTCCTTGCGCATTCTTTCCTGAATTATTCCTCGAGTATATTGAGCGTCTTCATCAAGACCTAAATTTCCAGATTGACCGCTATAAAAGAATCCAGACATAGCCTTTGATTGATATGCTCTTCCAGTAGCATATCCTTCTCCGCCTCCAAAGTTTGCGGCCAAGGCTGATCCAGGATCTCCGCCTGATGCGAGATGTGGAATTCTTCCGCCAGCATTTAATGCATGCATAAATCCACCGCCGTATTTTTTTACGGCACTTCCGCTCATAACGTATTCGCCATTACTGACCATCGCGGGAACCTTTCCTCCGCTGTTAAAATTCATACCCGGAATAGCGGAGACCAGTTGCATCGACATTTTATCAAGAATAGCCCCCTGTATAGATCCCAAGAAACTTATCGCTATTCCATTCAGAACATCCCCAAGATCTTCTGCTTGATTTATGGCTGCCTGAATACCTCTTGATAAACCCTGTGCGAAGTTTATGGCAATATCTCCCCCCAGCTTATAATCAAGAAACTGAACATCTTCTTTCATTTTCGCCTGAGCCTGACTAAACCCTCTTGATAGGGCGCTTCGATCATCACCGACCAAAGATTCTCCCCGCATAAATTTCAATTCATCGAGCTTATTTTGATACTCTAGCCCTAAGTTATCTCTATTTTTTCTATTGTTTTCGCCCCTAAAAGTGTCGACGCGGTTTTGTAATCCGATAATTGGGTCTCCCCCTATTTGAATGCTTTCTTTCAAGTTGTCTTTTGTAGTCTTCAGCAAATACGCCGCTTTTTTCATAGAGCTAATTTCTTTGCTAAGTTCATCGTTTTTCAAATAGTTTGCATCGAGCTCGGGGTCTAAAACTTTCATTCCAGGAGGTTCTTTGTGAGCAACAGAGGAATCATTTTCTGGATTATAATCTTTCAATAAGCTTGCGATTTCTGTATCAGACATTTTACTCACATCTTTTCTATTAGGGCTGAATCCAGATTCCCTAAATTCCTGGATCAACACCTTAAGTTCGTCTTCCAGCGCTTTCACCTGAACCGTAAGTTTTTTTTCTGCATCAACGCGTTCGTATTTTTCTGGAGCCCCTTGTTGCTCTGTTAGCTTTATTAATCTATCAGCGGATTCGAACAATCTTTGCGCCGGTTTAGAATTCGGGTTTACCTTCAACTGGTGCTCGGCCGAGGCTCGCACTTCGAGCGGAGAGTTTCCTTTAAGATGGGGCATTTTTTGGGGAATCCCGAGATGGTCAAGAAGACTTGCTTCGCCTCGGGTCAGCATTCCAGAAAAATCAGAGTCAAGATACCTTTTCCTCCCTTCCTCATTAGAGGACCTCAGGTCAGTTAATTTACCCCTCGAAAGACCAAAAGAAATGTGATTGAAGCCCCGCACACCTTTTATCGCATCATTTGCCCTAGCCATTCTTCTATCCTTTTGATCTTTCCACTGCCTAACCAAGTTATCATAGTCGCTTTTTTCGTCAGCTCCAGGAGCGACCAAAAAATTTCCGTCCATTCCTTCGTTATTCGGAAATTTTTCGCTATTCAGGAAACGATAGTCGAGCGCACTGCCGTCCTCGCCTTTTACTTTCTCGCGTTGTAGCTCCGCAATTTTTTCCTCATAAACCTTCTCTCTGTTATACAAATTGCTCACTATAACCGATTGTAAAGTTTCTTCCCCCTTCATAACTCTCTTAGTTTGATCGGGGGTAATTGCGGCATTATATTTCGCTCCTGAACTCCTAACATCTCTAGATAAATTTATTCGATCCCGCTCTACTCGGGAATCAAATGACCCAAGTGCCCGCTTTCTGTCTTGCGCGATAACCTCCTCTCTTGTCCGGAAAATACCCCTTCCCCCCGTAGGGGATAAAAATTTCAATTCACGATTTCTTATGTTGATTTCATCTAGATCAACTAGATCCTCTGCGATCTTTAATTGTTTCTCCATCTCTAGAGATAAACTTTTCTCTTTTGATAAAGCCGCATCCTCCAGCTTCACCCTTAAAAGCTTGTAATCATTGATTTCCTTTTCTATTTTTTTATTTCTATCCAATACCTCAAGCCCCTTTTCCATTATGTCGATTTCCCCCTGCAAAACCTTTTTTACATCTTCGTTAAGCGAAACACCCCCCGTCCTCGAACCCTTAATCATTTCATCTATTAAGTCTCTAACCTTACTTGGATCCAAATTTTCGATATACTCTTGAATTTTCTTGGTTTGATCTTTTGGATCAAGGCCCTCAAGCTGTTTCACTTTTCCAACTATTGCGCTCTTGACCTGTGGATTTTTTTTAGAAAAATCTAGAAATTTTTCAACAAAATTTGAGTAAACTTTATCCTCACCCATTGTAAACTTTGAATCAGCGCTTAAATTATCCCTGTCCCTTTTTAATCTTGCGCTATGCACTGGGCTAATTGCGCCCCCCAACATCTTGATAAGCGATGCGTTGGCAATACTAGTCTTGTCCATTCCATATTTATCGTCGATTCCCTTAAGCAATAGTTCGTGAGACCTGTTTCTTTTAGCTTGCTCCGCATCCATTCTATTAATAAAGCCAATTCTTTGAGGTCCGGTTTTTTCTTGTAATTTTGCCTGCTCCTTAGTCAGTTGACTGATAAAAGCGGTATAACCCTCTAGATCCAGATTATTCATAACCTTCCGCAGGGATGCCTTCGAAAGATCGATGCTTTCCCCTTTTTCGAGACTGTACCTCCCGGAGGCCTCGCCCTTTTCGCCTCCTAGCAGATCCACATTCATATCTGTCTGCCCCGGATTAGTAAAGGTGACCATATCATCAGGAGAAAGAAGTTTAAGTAAGGAGTTAACTTCGTCATTTCGACCTAGCTTTTTTTTGTTGACAGCACGACCAAGCGCTAGTTCCTGCAGTATCGCTTCTGCGAGTCCTACAGGGGTATACTTGTTTTTATATTGATCGTCGAGAGTCCTTCGCTCCTCCCATCCGCTAGTCATTAGACCACTACTCCCTACTTGGCCGCGATCTAGTGTCACAGCCATATCAAAGAGAGGCTCTGAGTCTTCCCAGCCTCCCTCCTCAAGTAGGTTGCTATATTTCCTGAAATCCCCGTGATGAAAAGGAAGGGATTTGTCTCCTTCTTTAAGCATGGTTGCTAATTCATCGTCCCCCGTAGTCGATGTCCCGCCCGAGGTATATTTTTTATCCTTTGCTATTCGCCTCAATCTCTGGTGAGCAAAAAATTTGTTATTTGCATTCTTGCTCAATTCTTTGATTTCCTCTTCGCTGGGCTCATATTCGAGAAGGCCCTGATTGAGCATCATACCCATTCTAACCAGGTAGTCGTCTTTCAGGCCAGTTTCCTTGCCCCCTTTACTCTCGAAAAAATCTTTCCTAAAGTTCACTCTATTTCCTTCTGGGTTTATGTATGTTGGAGAATCATCCGCAGGCTTAATTGAGTCCTTGAGCAAATCAAACATCATCTTCTTGCTAGTAATCTTATATCTAGCAGAATGTAGTTGTGATAGATTTGCTTTAATTTCCTCCGCGGTTGAGCCAGTCGTAGCCGCTCCACCCGCCCACCCTGCTGCGGAAAACCCTAAATCTCTAAGGGGTTCTTCTAGTCCATCTCCATCTGGTGCTGAGAGCGCATTACTATACCTAGAATCTCTCGCTTCTCCGGGTAAATCCCCTTTGATTCCCCGCAGGACCAATTGCGCTTGTTTGCCGAAATACCTTTTCCCTCCAAAGCTAGATCCAAGAGACTCCCCGAATTCTTGCCTCGCTTTACCCTTCTGGTACTCCAGTTTTCCTAGCGCTATGGTATTTTCTTGCATCGCTTTAGTCGCCCCATACAATGCTCCTCCCACCGTAGCGAGGCCAATCACTATAGGTGCCGCGGGCCCAAGCATGGGAGCCATCATTCCAGACATCATACCTGACATTGCCCCTCCGCTTAATGCTCCACCAAGAACATATGAACCTCTTTGGCCTGCAGTTGCTCCGCCCGGACCACCTTCCTGCAACATTCCTCCTGCCATCATAGCAGCCATACTTCCCATCATTCCGACTTCCCCAAAGCGAGCCAGCCCGCCAGAAAGATTTCCCATAGCTCCACCAATACCCGTTCCAGAGCTCAACATTCTTGATCTATTAGTTTGTTGAGTGGAAAGTTGGTCGGTGGTCTTTCGAAGCCTTGTTTCTGCGCCCTGCAATTGTTGCTGAATAGCTCTATGCTTTCCGCTTCCAGCGGTTTCTTGCGCTAGAGCGCGCTCGAGTCTCTTGACCTGTCTATTTTGCGAAGACTTGTTTCTAGCTAAGTCTTTTAATATTTTTTGTAATTTTTTATATTCTTCGGAAGTTCTTGCTTCTGCATTTTGTATAAAGCTGGACCCGAAGCTAGACTGTTTGAATTTGTCGCCAGCCCAACTAAGCGGATTAAAGTAGTTCGGCACAAAACCCCTAGCGCCTAAGACATCTCGCAAGCCGTTTGGCTCGTCGTATGTGTTTGTCACGCCCAACCCTAAAGGATTACCTTGACCCATTAGCGCAGAGTGAGAGCCTACTCTGATTTGCGAAACAGGAACTCCGGCACCTTTTTCTCTGCCTATAGCATCGCTTAATGGATCAGCAAAGTTGGGAATATAACCGCCCCCCACAAGCTTGTAGTTGATAACTTTTTTTGGTATCCCTCCACTTTTACCTGTTGCAGTTTGAGCCCTCAATTTCATTTCGTATGCAGACAAATTGGCACCACCAAAAAACTTATTTATTGCACCTGCATGAGATCCAGTAAAATCGAAGGCTGCTCCAGCTGCGCCACCAGCATCAGCTCCCTCCAGATGCCCTCCAACCTTAGGGATTATAGCGTTCAAGCCGCCTCTTATTGCCATTTCTCCTATAGTCCCAATTACATCGTTTGCCTTGGTTCCTGCTGAATTTTTACTCCATATATCTCCAGGCATTAAAATACTTTTACCCTTTGGCTGAAAAGGCTTGGATATTCTTTGAGAAATTTTCTTTACAGCTTTATTTAAGGGTCCATCAATCATGCTCTTGATCGCCTTCATTCCACCAGCTTCTTCACCAAGTTCTTTTATGTCTTTTTCAGAAACAGGAAGAACCGCTCCAGTTTGAAGATTTGCCGTAACGCTTGGGTTTCTTTTCATGATCTCTTGGTGAACGCTTTGTTTCTGCATCCCAGCTCTTGCTGCAATTTTACTAACAATCTTAAACTGAGGCGTTCCAGGTATTAGAGCTTTCGACTTCGATAAGCTAGAATATGATTGGGTGTATTTTTTTGAAGCAAAACCTTCTGGTCCTGTACCAAGAAGAACGCCTAATCCCTGAGCTAGATTTCCAGCTATCTCTCCATTGTTAAGATCTATTTGTCCGTCGGCCAGTATTCTTTTTATTATGGCTTCACCCTTAAGGGGCTTTTTTGCTTCTTTAACCGATTCATGATATCTGTGGTTGAATCCATATTTTAGCTTAAGATTTGGATGCTGTTTTTCAATTTCTATCACTTTTTTTATTTCATTAACATTTCGCCCTGGCGGTTTTTCACAGAAAACACTCAATCCTTTTGCTAAAGCTTCTATAGTTACAGTAGAAGCTAAATAGTTTGGCAAACAAACAAACACTGCATCTAATTCTTTACTACTCAATAACGCTTTATAATCACTATAGTAAACA
>MDSX01076885.1_pt1 | contig 12462 bp, 8 predicted proteins | sample 811141 | NCBI WGS metagenome assembly MDSX01 (sample SAMN05326642, study PRJNA326480) | marine metagenome | isolation source: seawater | place: Atlantic Ocean: South East | collected 2010
CATCTAGTAATAATAATGGCGCCATTCCCAAATGCTTACGTCCAATTTCAAATTGCGCCAACTTCAGCGCTATTAAAAAACTCTTTTGTTGACCTTGAGAGCCCACTCTTTTAATAGGGTGACCGCCTAATTCAAATACCAAATCATCCCGGTGAGTGCCTGCTGAGGTGTATTGCAAGACTTTATCTTTATCAAGCTTTGAGGCAAGTAAGTCTCGCATTCCCAGATCATGCAAAGCACTTTTATAAGTAATTGACACTTCTTCTTTACCTCCGCTGAGTACTTCATAATAGCGTTGAAGTATGGGCTGTAGCTCTTCAGTAAAATCTTTTCTATATATATAGATTTCTGCGCCTTCCTTCACTAGTATATCGTCATACAATTCAAGTAAAGAGGCGTCAAAGGTCCTATTAGATGCAAAGTATTTTAGCGTTGTATTGCGTTGTCCTAATCCCTTGTTGTAATTGATTAGGGCCGTTAAATACGCTCTACTGTTTTGACTAATAGTGGCATCTACCAATTTTCTTCTTGTCTCCGCTGCATCAAGTATAAGGTCTCTATCCATTGGAGAAATCATAACTACAGGTAAATAGCCAATATGATTTGCCAATTTTTCAATCTCCTTACCGTCTACTCTGATTTTCTTTTTTTGACCTTTCTTCAAGCCAATATCCAATGAATGGTTCAATCCCTTGCGCTCCAAATTCGCTTTAATCAAGGCCATGCTCTCACCGTGGGTGATATTTTGGTTATCCGTTGAACCTAAATAAGATCTTGTCAAGCTCAGATAATGCAGGGCGTCTAAAACATTGGTTTTACCATTACCGTTATTTCCTGTGATGATATTAACCTTTTCATTGAAGTCCCATCTTGTAGAATGATGGTTTTTAAAATGAGTCAATTCCAATGCGTCAATGAAGAGCTTATCCATAGGCACAAAAATAGGCTTCTCGGAGTCAAAATTTATACTATTTTTGGCGGACTGAATATTTTATAGAGATGGCTAAGAAAAAAGCACCTGCAGAGCAGGAAAACTTGGGATTTGATAGTGTAGAACAAACATTGACTAGGACGGAACAATTCCTTGAAAGCAATGCCAAACAAGTTGGTATAACTGTTGGTGTTGTGGTTGCAATAGTGCTTGGTTTCTTTGCCTACAGTAATTATGTAGTAGCACCAAAAACTGCTGAAGCTGGACGTGAAATGGCAAAAGCCGTAAAATGGTTTGAGTCAGATTCCATGGACCTTGCCTTAAACGGAAACGGTGTGAATTATGGATTCCTTGACATTATTGATGAATATGGAAGCACTCCTGCAGGAAATAGTGCACACTATTATGCGGGGTTGGCATACCACAGTAAAGGAGATTATGAAAATGCTATCAAAGAATTAGATTCATATTCAGCCTCAAATACGGCCACTTCGGCAATGGCGAATGGTGTCATTGGTGATGCGTTTGCTGAACTAGGTCAAATGGATGATGCCGCTGACTACTATCAACAGGCAGCTAATGCAACAAATAATAACTTTACAACACCTCTATTTTTGTGGAAAGCAGGATTAGCATTTGAAGCCGAAGGAAAATCGGAAAAGGCTGTCAAACTTTACGAAAAAATTGCCGACGTTTACCCGGATTCGCGTCAAGCAGCCGGAATTGAAGGTGTCATTGCTGCACTAAAATAACATGGCAAGTGCCAACCAGCATCTCGATAGCACCAATACTCAAAATATTCCTTCTGGAGAAGGAAAATTGATAGCTATTGTTTGTGCTGAATGGAATCAGCAGATAACTTCCAACCTAGCTGAAGGTGCAAAAAAGACGTTAATAGAACACGGCGTAAGTGAGGATGGCATTATTGAATTGGATGTCCCCGGCGCAATAGAGCTCACTTTTGGAGCTAAATCTGCCCACGAACAGCACGACCCTGATGCAGTTATTGTGATTGGATGTGTAATTCAAGGAGAAACTAAACACTTCGATTACGTGTGTCAGAGCGTTACCTATGGTATTACCGAACTCAATTTGAGTTATGATGCCCCCACTATATTCTGCGTCTTAACGGATAATACTTTAGAGCAAAGTATGGCAAGAAGTGGAGGGGAGTTTGGAAATAAAGGAATTGAAGCTGCAGTTGCAGCATTAAAAATGATGGCACTTTAAGTGAACATTAGCCTTACATTTTTACTTAAATTCACGTTAACCCAATAAAATAAAGAATATGAAAAAATTGCTTCTAGGTGCTTTTGCCCTATTTCTATCGCTGAATGTTGTTGCTCAGGAATTACCGCAACCATCACCATCTGCAGCGGTAAGTCAAAGAATTGGACTGACTGACTTCAACGTAGAATACAGCCGCCCTGCAGTTAAAGGCAGAACAGTATTCGGAGATTTGGTACCATTCAATCAAGTTTGGAGAACAGGTGCCAATGCTGCTGTACAATTTAAAGCTTCAACGGACTTTACCTTTGGAGGGAAGGCTGTGCAAGCAGGTAATTATGCGCTTTTCACTATTCCAAATGAGAATTCTTGGACCCTTATACTCTCCAACCAAACAGAACTTTGGGGAAGCGGAGGATACACAAAAGAAAGCGATGTAGCGCGAACAGAAGCCACCCCCGCTTCAAGTGACTTTACTGAGAGTTTCTCAATTAGTTTCGAAGACGTAAGTATTTCAGGAGGTAACTTGGTACTTGAATGGGCAGATGTTTCTGTATCCGTTGCCTTGGGCGTGGATGCAGACGCAGCAAGTAGTAAAAATATTGAAACCGCGGTAGGTCAAGCAAAACGTGCATACCGCAATGCTGCTGATTTCTACAGTAAACAAGGAGAGCACGAAAAAGCAATTGCTACTATTGAAACAGCATTGATGCTAGATCCAAATTACTGGTACACCAACTGGGTAAAAGCAAAAATCCTTTACGCTGCAGGCGAAACTAAAGCTGCACTTAAGCAAGGTAAAAAGGCTATGGATATGGGAGCACCGGATTCCTACAGAGTCGGCTATGAAAAAGAAATGAAAGGCTGGAAGTAACCCACTCTTCTACTCGAATAAAGAAGCCCCGCCTCATGCGGGGTTTCTTTATTAAGCATAATGAGACTTATTCTTCACATGGACGCTTATGCCAAACTCCTACGAATAACGGATATAATGAGTACTGTGAAGCCGTTTGCTTATACAGATGCAACTCTTCTTGATAAGTTTTGACCCAATCCTCGGTGCTCATGCCGGATTCCAAGGTCTGTTGCAATTCGTTTGACCCAGCCAATTTTTTGAAGAACGCATTGAAAAATTCTGGAGCCTCAGTCGGAGCATTTTCTTTCCAATACGTATAGGCATCAAACAAATAGTTCCAATCTATAGCTATGGGTGCAGTGGTCAATTCTTGGGGCAATTGGAGACCACCGCATTCCTTTCCTTGGAATTTAGGAAACTTTGATCCATGATCTGGAGCAGGTGTAAACCTAAGGCCGTATCCTTCCCCAATGAGCCAAGGAGCTCCAAAAAGAGTGAATGGTGCGTCAGTGCCTCGTCCACATGAAATGGGAGTACCCTCAAAATAACATAAGCTGGGGTAATGCCAGATAGCCTCTATGGAACGTAGATTGGGCGACGGAGGCACTTGGAAGGCTCTGAAGACCTCATTATGAGAATAACCCTTGCATTGAATGACTTCTATACCCCCCTTCTTTTCGAAGGCAGCGCGCCACTCTTCATTTTCTGACGCGGGCATCCAATGCTCACCATAGACCATGGAAGCATACTCCCCCATGGTTAAGCCGTGCACTACTGGTATGGGATGCAAGCCTACCATACTCTCAAAGCCTTGTTTTAAAATGGGACCGTCGATATAATGACCGCTGGGATTACCACGGTCCATGATCATTAAGGGAACGCCAGCCTCAACGCACGCGTCAATCACGTAGCTCAGGGTAGTGCTGTAGGTGTAGAATCTAACTCCCACGTCTTGAATATCATAGATGACCCAATCTAGGTCCTCCAACCAATCCGTAGGTGGACGCTTGGTTTTACCGTACAAACTCCTAATAGGTATACCTGTTTTGGGATCGCGGCCATCTTCCACATGCTCTCCAGCATCTGCATTGCCTCTAAAGCCGTGTTCCGGTGCCCAAACTTCTTGAATATTTACCCCAAGGCTAATGAGGTGATCTACTGTGTGAGTCCCGTTAGGCAATAAGGAAGTGGCATTGGCCACCACGGCAACCGATTTTTCAGAAAGTTGCATATAGTATTCTCCTGGCTGAGCAATACCTGGAGCGTATTCCTGTTGAGCCTGAAGAGAAAAGGTTGTGTTCAGTGCTAAAAATAAAGCAAGAGTTATTCTAACTTGCACCAAGATGAAAGAGGCATTTTCCATAGCTCAAAAGATACGAAAGTCAAGCGGCCCATCTGTAATTAAACCGCTGCTCAGACTGAGTACTTATGCAACAGCGCTTGGTATGGCACTCGTCATTTTATCTATTACTTCAGGGAAAGGGCTACAAAAAGCAATCAATGATCAATTCCGGGCCTTAGAAGGGGACATCAACATTAGCGAGTATTCTATTCGCCGTACAGGAGAAAACGGCCCCATTCTACTGAGCGACTCGTTGAAAACAGTATTCAGTGAAAATGATTTAGTGAAAGACATTCATGGTGAAATCAGAAAGGCTTCACTTGTAGTTAATCCAAAATTAGACGCTTTTGAAGGTATTGAAATCATAGGGTATGATAGTATCAAGTTGCATTCTTTCCTTCGTGATTTTTCTACAAATTCTACCCTATTCAATTCGAGATACGGTATTTACGTCTCTTCTACCCTACTTTCCAAGTTGGCTCTTTCTGTTGGAGATACCGCTATATTAGTTGCTATAAAAGACCAGCGTAGCGCTCCACGACTAAGGGATGCAGTTGTGTTAGGTGCCTTTGAAACTGGTTTAGACGAATTCAACACGAACCACGTCATTATGGATATCAACGATGTCCGAAGGCTAAACGGTTGGCGTAATGACAGCGTTACCCATTACAGTGTGCTGCTTCAAGAGAGTGAAAACAGAAATATAGTTGCTGCCTACTGGAATGCTATTGTTCCCTATAATTTGCAAGTTCAAAGCTTAGAGTTTAGGCATCCGGCAATCTTTGGATGGCTTGAACTCTTTGATACAAATATACTTCTAGTACTCAGTATTGTTCTGATTGTCGCCATCGTCAATTTATGTATTGCTCTGTTAGTCTTAATCATTGATAGGACAAGAATGATTGGTACATTAAAGGCCATGGGAGCTTCAGATTCATTGATTCTTAAGATATTTATGTGGCTAAGCATTCGGATTTTAATCCATGGGTTGATTTGGGGCAACCTCATCGGTTTGGGCGCAAGTTTTTTGCAATGGTACTTTGGACTGATCAAGCTAGACTCAACTACTTATTACATTTCAACAGCCCCCATTTACTTTGACTATTTCTGGATATTAACTGCCAATTTGGCTTTCATCCTTATAGCTTTTGTTGTTTTGCGTTTCCCCGTTAGATGGATTTCCAAATTAGATCCAATCAAGAGTATTCGTTTCTCTTAATTACGCCTTATTCATAAAGAGACTTGCGTATCTTAGGGGCAACCCAAATGCTAACAATATGCGTCCTATTTACGACAGCATCCTAGAGACCATTGGCGACACGCCAATGATTAAATTGAACAAAATTGCAGCTGACTTTCCATGCCCAGTCTACGCCAAGGTTGAATATTTCAACCCAGGCCATAGCGTGAAAGACCGCATGGCACTCAAAATGGTTGAAGATGCAGAAAAACGAGGCGATCTAAAACCAGGGGGCACCATTATAGAATGTACCTCCGGTAATACCGGTATGGGATTGGCATTGGCAGCAATCGTCAAAGGATATAAACTTATATGTACACTTAGTGATAAGCAGAGCACAGAAAAAATGGATATTCTTAGGGCTATGGGCGCAGAAGTCATTGTCTGTCCAACTAATGTATCACCCGAACATCCAGATAGCTATTACAGCGTTGCGGATAAACTAAATAAGGAAATTCCAAATTCATTCTATCCCTACCAATACGACAACTTGGGAAATCGCATGGCTCATTACGAAAGTACTGGTCCAGAAATATGGGAACAAACCAAAGGTAAAGTAACTCATTTTGTTGTGGGAGTTGGAACAGGAGGTACCATCTCTGGAGTTGGCAAATACCTCAAAGAGCAAAATCCAGATATTAAAATATGGGGCGTTGATACGTATGGCTCGGTATTCAAAAAATACCATGAAACCGGAGAGTTTGATGAAAAAGAAATATATAGCTACATCACAGAAGGAATTGGTGAAGATATTTTACCCAAAAATGTTGATTTTGACGTAATCGATTACTTTGAAAAAGTAACTGACAAGGACGGTGCACTAGCGACAAGAGAGCTCGCTAAAAAAGAGGGGCTTTTCCTGGGTTACAGCTGCGGATCTGCTTTCCAAGGGCTTCGTCAATTGAAAGAACAGCTTACACCTAACGATGTGGTTGTAGTGCTTTTCCATGACCATGGGTCACGATACGTAGGAAAGGTATACAATGACGATTGGATGAGAGACCGTGGATTTTTAGCTCCTACCAATAAACTAGCGAAGGACCTTATTGATGGTCACAGTCATCTCCCATTGATTACTGTTGCTCCGACTGCACCTATAAGTAACGCCACTTCACTAATGAAGACCCACGATATTACGCAAATTCCAGTGCTTGAGGAAGGAAAGGTTGTTGGGTCTATTGACGATCAGTCCATTTTACATTGTATGCTAGATCATCCTAATTCCAATGTACTCATTGGTGAAGTAATGAGCGAAGCATATCCAATAGTTGATATTACCACCAGCATTGAAGATGTAGCGAAAATGGTAAAAGAAGGTCACAGAGCAGTTTTAGTTCAACTTGAAGATGGTTATCACATCATCACCAAACAAGATATCATTACTGCCATGAGCTAAGTTTATTTCTCAAGGCAATATCTTCTCATTATGAAGCCACAAAAGAATTCCTACCAGTTACTTCTGGCATTGAGTCCCTTACTTATTCTCATGCTACTCTTATGGTTTAATGTAGGCTATGTCTATGGAGACGATGCATTGTCAGGTTCAAATCAAGTTATTTTGTTATTATCTGCGCTCATAGCAGGAGCTATTGGTGTTATCAATGGAACAAAAGCCCAAGATATCTTTGGAAAGATTAAGGCCAATGTAAAGGATACTTCAAACGCTATTTATATTCTAATTTTAATTGGTGGGTTAGCAGGAACCTGGCTTATTGGAGGAATTGTACCTGCAATGATTTATTATGGCCTAGATCTTATCAATGCTACTTTCTTTTTACCCACAGCAGTCGTTATTGCTGCACTAGTAAGTCTAAGTACAGGTTCCTCTTGGAGCACAACAGCAACTGTAGGTATAGCTTTAATGGGAATAGGACAAACCATGGGGATACCCGTTGCTATAGTTGCAGGAGCCGTAATCTCAGGAGCCTATTTTGGTGACAAATTAAGTCCACTTAGCGACACTACTAATCTTGCCCCAGCAATGGCCGGAACAGATTTATTCACGCATATCCGGTATATGCTTTATACTACTGTTCCTAGTCTTCTTATCTCATTAATTCTATTCACCATTATTGGATTTAAATATGCCGAAGGCGCACTCAATGCTGAAGAAATAGCCACTGTTCAAAATTTAATTGAAGAGACTTTTACTATTACACCTTGGGTATTTGCAGTACCGATTGGCGTTATCTTGCTCATTTCGCAAAAAACTGATGCATTAGTAGCTATAGCAATTGGAACCTTGGGTGGCCTAATTATGGCTTTTCTCTTTCAAGGTGAATTAATGACCATTCTTGGAAATGGTGAATTCCCCATGTATGAAATTGCAATGCGCAGTGTTTATGGCGAAATCGCGATTCCAAGTAATAATACTATTCTTTCCGATCTTTTGAGTAGCTCAGGTATGTCAGGAATGATGGGGACTGTATGGCTTGTGTTGAGTGCGATGGCCTTTGGCGGTGCCATGGAGGCCTGTGGGTTTCTAGCAATCATTACAAATGCAATTGTAGGATTAGCAAAAAATACTGCGTCATTAATTACGAGTACACTCATTGCTTGCGGTGTATTAAATGTTACTGCCTCGGACCAATATCTTGCCATTGTAGTCCCTGGCAGAATGTTTAAAGAGGTGTATAAAAAAAGAGGTTTAGCTCCAGAAAACTTAAGCCGGACTTTAGAAGATAGCGGTACGGTAACATCCGTTCTTATTCCTTGGAACACTTGTGGGGCGTACCAAAGCTCTGTTTTAGGCGTTGCAACGGGCGATTACTTTATTTATGCCTTCTTTAATCTGATTTCTCCCCTTATGACCTTGATTTACGCCTGGTTTGGAATTAAAATTCAGAAAATTGAAAAATAAACAGCTTGGCTTAAAAGAAAACTGGCCACTGTTTACTGTTTTAGTCCTCATGAGCACATTCGTGGGGTCTATGGTTGGTTTCGAGCGAAGTTTACTCCCCATTATTACTTCCAATTGGAGCCTTTCAGAAGTTCAATCTTCCTTGGTCATGGTGGCAACTTTTGGTATTTCAAAGGCCGTTGCGAATCTATTTACCGGAAATCTTCTCATGAGTTTAGGCCGGAAATGGACGCTTGTCCTAGGATGGTTTATAGCTGCTCTTGTTCCCGGTTTATTGCTAACTATGAACGCATCTTGGATGGCAATTGCGGCGAATATTGCGCTAGGTTTGAGCCAAGGTATTACTTGGTCTACTACCGTAATTATGAAAATAGATATTGTAGGCAAAAAACTAAGAGGTACCGCAATGGGGCTAAATGAAAGTGCCGGATATGTTGCTGTTGGCCTAGCATCAGCAATTGCTGCGTCTTTCATAGATTCTAATGGGGATTTCCGTCTTATCCTATTTGCAAGTGGTATAATCGTAGTTATCGCCATATTACTTTCACTGTTTTTGCTCCCAGATACAAGGCCATGGGCACTGATTGAAGCAGAGGAATATGATAATAATGTATCTCCAACTAGTGTGTTCTTGCATACTACAATCAAAAGCCCCAACTTGAGAAGAATAAGTTTTGGCGGATTGGTCAATAATGCTAATGATGGGATTCTATGGGCAGTGCTACCTGTGGTTCTTCTTTCCCTAAATACTTCTTATACCACTATAGGCTACCTCACAGGAATTCATGCCGCATCATGGGGTATTGGTCAATTGTTTACCGGTCCACTTTCAAATAGCGGTAATATCTATAAGCTTTGCGGCTATGGTATGTTGATACAGGCCACAGGATTATTCCTACTACCAATTCTTACCTTGAATGTATTTCCATATTTGCTCATAGGGATTGGCACTGCTATGGTCTATCCAACCTTTTTGGTGGGTATCAGTAATTGTAGTCATCCTTCATGGCGACCTAAAGCACTTGCGACTTATAGATTCTGGCGAGATATGGGTTACGTTTTTGGCGCCTTAGCTGGTTTTTTGGCTGCTTACTCAAACTCACCTTGGACGGCTTTCATTGCCGTTGGTATTCTAACCATGATTAGTGGCTCTTCTTTTTTACTTTCAAAAAACCAAATAGGATAAAACATAAAAGCCGCTCAAATTGAGCGGCTTTTAAATTTTCAGGTTTCATGAAATTACTTTATTACTTGAATCCTTTGCTGGAATACATTTCCATTATTCAATAATTTAAGTACGTAGGTTCCAGCACTTAAATGACTTACATCTATAGTTTGATTATTTAAACCATTCGCATCTAACTCAACAGCTGTGCGACCCAAGGCGTCAATTATAGAAAGGTTTCCATTCAATCCAGCATCGCTCTCTAAAGTGATAAATCCTTGAGCTGGGTTCGGGTAAACCCTCACATTTAGTATACTTAATTCATTAACGCCTAAGGCTGCCTCTAACGAACTTGTATACGTGTCGGAATCACCACAACTATTGTACACGGTTAAACTAACCACGTAAGATGTCGTATTCACCGCGTAAGTATGCAATGGATAATTAGAGGTGGAATTGGTATTACCGTCGCCAAAGTTCCAAAAATAACTACTTCCTCCAGTGGAATTGGTTCCGTCAAATTGAACTTGCATACCACCTGCACCAGCACTTAATATTTTTGCTGAGAATGTGGCAGTTGGCTGCACACAAACAATGATATAGATCGTGGAATCCGCCTGGTCACCACAATCATTGAATACCGTTACATTGACTGCAAAACTTCCCGAACCAGAATAGGTATTGGTTACTTGTAAACCACTACCGGTATTCCCGTCTCCGTATGTCCAATAGGCAGAATCCGCGCCAGCAACACCGGATGCATCAAAATTTACGTCAAATACACTTTGTGTATAACTGATCGCCGTAAGATCTAATTCGTCACAAACGGTTAATGTATCCTTAAAGTCAATACTTTGATTACAAGAATCTGTTGCCGTGAGTGTAACGAAATAGGTGCCACCTGTTGCATAAATATGTGTTGGTGCATTTCCTGTGCCGTTATTTCCGTCTCCGAAATCCCAAGAATACGTCAACATAGCTCCCGTTGATAGAGACGCATCAAAGTTGACGCTTAAGAAGTTATCCACATAGGAGAATGTGGAGCTAGGTGCAGGGCAAGGTGTGCTACAATTACCAGAGCCTTGGAATTGCACCCCTGCATTTAAATTCCCTGCGGTAACACTAGAAACAACTGTTCCGTTAGGATCTCTTAAGGAGTATCCACACTCATTATTCCATTGACCATTATCAACAAAGACTAGATAAAGTGTATCGCCGTCACATATATTCAATGTGAAGGTTTCACTCGTGCCCAACGCTCCAGTCGTATTACTCATAGTGTAATTCGTTGTAATACCTCCTGTAGTAATAGCCAGTTGGTGGAGCTGTGTATTCTGTCCATTCGCTGCCCAACCGTCACCAAATGAATCGGTCAATTGAAGCGTGTAGGAACAACCACCAACACAGCTCAAGGTCCCTGCTGAGGCAGGGCCAACCCAATCACTGACATCTCCAGCACCACAAGAGTCTCTTACATAAAAGTCATATGAAGTTCCGGGTGTAAGCCCTGTGACTGTATAAGGATTGGTTGTCACATTGACTAAGGTTCCCGTGCCGGGAGTAAAACCTGGAGTACCGTATTCAACTTGCCAAGATGTAGCGCCACCTGTAGTCCAATCTAAAGTAATATCTGTTGTAGATACAGTAGTTGCCGCAAGCAACGAAGGATCCGGACAGGTTGGAGCCTCATCAATACTAAGGTCATCTATGGCGATATCCCCATATTGTGGATTATTACCGCCGGACTTTGTTGATGTGAATCTAATTTTTACTGTGTTGTTTACATAAGCACTCAAATCTTGAACAACGTCAATCCAATTATTCCCTTGATTTCCGGAAATTGAATCTAAATCAATCCAAGTTCCCACTGCTACATCTTGAATTGCCCAAACAAGGGTTCCTTGCGTTCCATTACCCTGAGCCCACATATGATACCAGAAAGTCATTTCGGGTGTAGTTAACGCACTTAAGTCTATACTCGGTGATGTTAATGTTGCGGTTGGCGTGCCATTTGAAAAGCTAGACTCGGTGTAAACATAACTACCAAATCCCGTAGTATGATCACCTGAAGGACCTGTGGGGCCTGTTGCTGTTCCGCCGGTGCGTCCGCCCCATCTGTAGTTGGTATCAGTATCCGTTCTTGTCCAACAAGGACTAATTGTAGCGCCAATATTGTGACCCTGACCATTGTCAATACCACCATTAAATCCATTCTCAAAATCTTCCAAATAAGGTGCAACAGCAATACCACAAGAGGTTGAAGCTGAATAAGGCCCCGCCCAATCGCTTAAATCTGTTGCACTACAAGAGTCACGAAGCCAAAAATCATAGAATGATGATGGGTTAAGACCGGTTACCGTGTAAGGATTGGTAGTGGCGTTTACAATGGTCCCTGTACCCGGAGTAAAACCAGGTACGCCATATTCGATTTGCCAGTTGGCAGCACCACCAGTAGTCCAACTTAAGGTAATAGATGTAGTTGTGCTAGCCGTACTAGTAATAGCCGTGGGTTTAAAACAGGTAGGAGCATTGTCAATTTCAATATCATCAATTGCCCAATCAGATTGGGTCGAATTGAAACCAAATGCCGTACCTCTAGAAGCAGTAAATCGTAATTTAATGGTATCTCCAACGTAGTTAATTAAATCTACGACAGATTCCTGCCAAGGGTCGCCCGGCCCAGATTGCAGTGTGTTATTCGCACTATTTATGGTTAACTCTACATTCCAAGATGTACCGTCAAATATTTCAACTTCCATTTCATCAATGTTGCCCCCTGCTGCATGCCACCAGAAAGTAAGTTCTGGCGTACTAAGTGTATCCAAGTCAATTTCCATGGAA
>MDSX01067682.1_pt1 | contig 12457 bp, 12 predicted proteins | sample 811141 | NCBI WGS metagenome assembly MDSX01 (sample SAMN05326642, study PRJNA326480) | marine metagenome | isolation source: seawater | place: Atlantic Ocean: South East | collected 2010
AAACGTGCTGTGGAATGATCCCGCGACCGGCGTTATGCGGCATGCAGATGCGGGCTACGAAGACGCGCTGGACTGCGCGCGTGAACAAGGTCTGAATTTGCCGGGTATCTTAGGAAGGTAATCTAATGTTTCTCAAAAATGCTTGGTACGTCGCTGCTTGGGGCCACGAAATAACGCGCAAATTGCAGCAGATCATTGTTTTTGGGCGAAAAGGTCTGCACTTTTCGGTCTGAGGCTGGGGAGCTTGTGGCACTTGAAGTTGCCTGTCCACACCGCAAATTGCCGCTTTCTAACGGTCGCATCAAAGGCGACACAGTCGAATGTGGTCGACACGCTATTACTGGTTTCAGTTGCGAAACATTCGCTCCGGGGACGAAGCTCTATCAAAGATGATGACCGAAGTCGTCCAACACGCATTTGCGGAAGACCGCGCAGTACTGAATGCTGTCCAACTTAGTATGGCCAATAAGACTTCGCCATATATAGACTTGCCTATCGACGGGGGACAGCTGCGCTTTCGGCGGCAATTGCAAGCAATGATCAATGAAGAGCGCGAAGTCGATCAACAGATGGCGGAATAGGTTGAACATTCTCCAAAGCGCCCATCCGTTTTGATGAGGTGAATGGCAGGTTGGTCCGCAAAGCGGACATTTAATCAGATTGCAGCGAATGGCTGTTTAGAGCCCACAATAACCGATTTTCTGTGCCGCAGCTAAAGTCCGCTTTCCTTAAACTGGCGACCTTGCACCCGAAACTTGGCCCAAACAAGACGCTCAGTACAATTTCCTCTTTATGCGGCCACCAGATGCATTACAGAATTTCTCTTCCTCGCCGGCCAACATTGCTACGCCGATCGAAGCTTCACAAAACTCTGGAATCGACGGTTCCTGGTTCAAGAACCTTGCCCTTATGGCTGTCCATTTATCGTTCTTCGCTCCGCCACCAGCGGTAAATAATTGGGTAATAGCAGGCCCACCCCTAACCTTAATCTCATTAAAGCAGCTAGCTTCAATAGCAGCCATTCCCTCAAACAATGCCTGCAAGAAGGCAGTGTCACTTTTGGGACGGGGTGTGATTACTGGCATCATCTTTGGATTATTAATCGGGAAGCGTTCGCCTGGCTCGATCAGTGGGTAGTAATTCAGCCCAAGCGGCTGATTGGGGTCGATATCTTTGCTGAGCGTCGTAAGCTCGTCATCTGAAAAGAATTTTTTGAGAACAGCGCCACCAGTATTGGATGCACCACCAACAAGCCAAAGCTCTCCCAAGCGGTGCGAGTATAAGCCAACGCTAGGGTCATCGATTCGCCGTGCGCTTAAAAGCTTTATCGCAAGGGTCGAACCGAGCGATGTGACCGCGGCGCCTTCTTCGATGGGAGCGCTCGCCAAAAAAGCTGCAATGCTGTCGGTTGTTCCAGCATGTATCGTCACATCGGTCGCAAAGCCAAAATGCCGTGCCATCGATGTGGATATCTGCGCCAGCGGTGTGCCGGGATTATGGATTTTTGGCAGGATGTTCGGTTTGACCACTTGTTCAATCCAATTTGGCCAAACCTCTTGTTCCGGATCAAACCCAATCTTTAGTGCATTGTTAAAATCGGAATGACCGCCTTGGCCAATTAGCTTTGCCGCAATGAAATCCGCTTGATGCAATAGATATGTCGGGGTGGATGACGCGTGTGAAACCAACCGCATCGCGCGGGCAAGGGCCGAGTTGCTGCCTTTAGTAATGTGCTCGCCCGGCACCAATGCATCAATTTTCGCGGCTTCTGCATCAAATCCTTTAGAATTGTACATCAAAGCTGGACTGACAGGGCTTAGGTTGAGATCCGTCAGCACCATCGAACCCGAAGTACCGTCTGCCGCGATCCTTCGGATGGACTTTGGATCGATGTCGAGATCTTTGATAGCGCTGATTTGGGTCATCAAACAGCGCTCGACAGCGGCCCACCAACCATTCGCGTCAATGCGTGACGGATCTTGATGCGGGTGGTTGGCGCGAGCCATCGACAAGAGAGTGCGCCCCTCCATCACGGCTGTACGGACACCCGATGTGCCAACATCAATTCCAAGAGAAAGCGTCATGCGCGGGCAGCTAATGCTTGGCGGTATTTCTCAGCGTCCCAATTCAGTAATTCGGCTTCGGCGTCAGCGCCGATAGGGTCAATGGACCAGCCATCTTGCATGCGAGACAGGACGTCTTCGATGCACTGCAGCATTGCTTTTTGTGATGAAGTCGCATCCGTACGTATCAAAACGCCTTGGCCTTCTTGCAAGATTGCGGGTGGGTTCGCGTCGTGATTTTGGATTGGCAGACAGGGGCCTAGAAAGACCACGTGGTCAGGGTAATAAGTTCCGTTTTTAGCACGCTCGAATGCGAGGGGGTTTTGGGCTAACCAACAGTGATCCGACCAGATGAAACCATCCGGCGCAGGTTCGTTCGTGGGCTGTGCGGTTGTGGCGCACGGGTCCAGACTTAATCTAGTTTCGACGTCCGCAATCAGCGCTTTGACCTCTTCCACAGTATCACCTGCGCAAATCAATCCATGATTTTGCAGTACAACGACCCTAGTCTCTGACGAGATACGCGCAAGGATTTCACGGGTGAGGGGTAGGCCAGGTTTCGCGTAGGGCACCATGGCAAAGGGCAGGCCAGTTAGTTTTTCCTGTGCGACCTTGCGTCCTTCTGGGCTGATCGCGTGCGTAATTGCCGCGACTGAATGAGTGTGCGCAACGACGCGGTGCTCAAATGCGGCGTGAAACGTTGTCTCGATGGAGGGGCGAAGACCGTGGGATTTGTCCAGTACAGTGTCCTTGCAGGACCCGTCGCCTACGATTTCCTTGGCCTCCAGCACTGCGGCGTCCCGGTCGACGGCGACAAAGATATCAGTCGTTTCTGCATCGGCTAGTTCTGTGCCTGACGCTTTTATATACATAACCGAACCTTCTTTGATTGATGTGTTGCCACCGGGTCCTTGGACCTGTAAGGGGTCTCGGCCTAACAAAGCCGACAGCGCACGAAACTCAGGTGTTACAAGATTTAGCAATTGCATCATCGTAGTCCTTCTATTCGGTAGGTTGGCAGAGCGCATTTCTTTTCGGCTGCAATTTCTGTGATAACTTGTTCGGCATCAACCGTCTGAAAACGATCAAAGTAAAGACCGCCTTGGATCAGCAAGCTGTCCCATCGAACGCCATGTGCGCCGGCGATGTCATGTTCCATACTGTCGCCAACCATAAGGTAGTTGCCAGGGCCAAAGATGGCTTCAAGAGCTTGAAAAACCCGCTGATGCGGTTTGCCGTAGAATGTCGTTGTTCCGCCGATCTCAGCATAGGCGAACGCCAAAGCGCCGGGAGAGGTCACCAAGGCACCACCTGCGCGTGGACTTTTTCTGTCTGGATTGGAACAGTACATCGGCAAGTGTTTAGCGTTCCAACGGCCTAACTGTTCTGTCCAATCATCGAGATGCGCGCCATCTGGTAGGCCCATCATAAGGATCGCATCTGCGTCACCCAGATCGCTGACCAGATCGATATCTAAGCCGTCGGCCCAAGTGGTAGCGTCGCCAGTGGTGCGTTCTACGGCATAAAAATTCCGCGCCGCTATTTGTCCGCCATCCACGTCACGCCACAACGCTTCACCACTGGTCATGACGTAGTCGAAAGCTGTCTCTGAAAATCCCATTTCGATGATGCGTTCAGCATTCGGTGCGGATCGTTTGCCAGAGTTTGATAGAACGGCGAGCTGCCCTTGAAGTGCATCAATCGCCGCAATGGCACCGGGGTAGGGTTTGCTGCCATTATGAAGTACACCCCACTGGTCAAAGACGATCACATCATAGTTTGATGCAATAGCCTCAATTTTTTCAATCTTCTGTGTCACGGGCTAGTATTCGGCCATGTCTTTCGGATCGGTCAGGCTCGCGATAAAGGCATCGGCATCGGCCTCGGTCATCTTGGGTGCGGCTCTGTGGGCCATACCGGCTGGCATATCCCCAAAGTAGAATTTGTATCCTGGTATTGGTTGGCGGCGGTTGCGGATTGGCATCCCTTTGTAGGGAAAGACATCAGAGCGCGCATTCGCGCCTTCATCGTGGCATGGCAAAACATAGTCTGCACGCTTGTCGATTTCTTCGACTGATTTCCATCCTTCGTAGGAATTCACAAAGCGCGCGGGCACCCAGTGACGCCATTTTTCAGATGGATTGGGATCAAGGTTGCGTTCAACAAAGATTGCATCGCCAACTACACAAATGTCGCCAACGCTGGTTGCAACTGAAACCGCCATATGACCGACTGAGTGGCCAGGGGTATGGAACATAGTGATGCCGGGCAGGACTTCGCATTCGTCTTCGACCGCTTCAAACACGCAACCTGTATAGGCCTGTTCAACGCCGATGTTCGCTTCATACGTACGGTAGTAAAGAGGAAGCGGGTTGTAGGCCATTTCGATTTCGGCCTTTGGTGCAATGTAACGGGCATTTTTGAATTCTTTCATGTTCTGCACGTGATCCCAGTGCAGGTGCGTAAAAACAATCGCGTCAATTTCGTCAGGATGCACACCAAGTTTTTGTTCAAGATGCTCGTGTACCTGGAGGCAGCCGCGTTTTTCACATTTGTGGTGGTATTTCGTCGCACGTTCTTCGTCAGGTAGGCCAGTATCAATTAGGATTTTGTGCGTGCCAGTGTCCACGAAGTGACAGTAAACGGGGTTCCAATATTTCTTACCCGCTGGGCCCTTCCAAAAAATGTAAGTTCCAAGGTCGGCCTCGAGCCAGCCAGTGTTGATCGGGTAAATTTTGGTTTCAACGACGCCCATCTTGGGATTCCTTCATACGATTCCACTTTGTATACAAAAATAGAAATTCGCGCACAAATGCAAGCGTTGAATCTAAGTGTTGAATGCAAATATAGTAAGTCAGTTCACTTTTAGCGTTTGCACAAAGCTCTCGGTCATATGAAAACGCATTCCATTGGATGCAGTCGTCGAATCTTCACTAAAGATGTTGTCGATCAGTGATTGATGGCTCTTTGCTGATCTGATGAGGTCTTCTTTGGTTGCAAACTTTTTGGCGCGAAACGGGCCTGTGCGACGACGAAATTCTGTAGCGATCTCTGCCATATAGGGATTTCCGGTCGCTTGGTAAATCGCTATATGGAAGGCTTCGTTAGCACGCAGATAACCTGGGCGATCCCCTGCTTCTGCCGCTGCCATACAGTCCGCCTGCGCGAATTCAATATCAGTTCGGGCTAGTAAATTTAGGCGTTGTGATGCAATTCGCGCGCAAGCTGTTTCAATTTCATGCATTGCTTCAAAGATCTGAGACAATTCTTCTCGGCTATATTGAGCAACGAAAACTCCGCGTTTTTCACCGGGTATAAGGATTCCTTGGGCAGTTAAGCGACTTAATGCCTCTCTTATTGGCGTTCTGGAAACGCCAAACCGTTCTGCAAGCCCTGCTTCGTCTAACCTTACGCCCGGACTTAGTTCTCCAACGCTAATTTCTTCCATAAGAACGGACTCAATGCGTTGAACTGTGGAGATTTTAACTGCAGAATTCATGGTTTTCCCCAAAACTTATGACCCTAGAAATAGCACAAACTTAGCGGTTTGGCAATTTTGCATATTTACTTTTATTTTTGTATACAAAATACTATCATTTAGGCTGAGTGAGGATTCGATGCCACAAATACGATTAGAAGGACTCGTCAAACGGTATGGCGGTGTGCAGGTGCTGCATGGCATTGATTTAGAAATGGCTGACAATGAATTCACAGTTCTTGTTGGTCCGTCAGGCTGCGGTAAGTCGACAACTTTACGTATGATTGCAGGTCTCGAGGATGTGACCAAGGGCGAGATCTATGTTGATGGCGAACCGGTCAGCCATCTGGAACCCAAAGAGCGAGACCTTGCAATGGTGTTTCAGGACTATGCGCTCTACCCGCACATGAACGTCGCGCAGAATATTTCTTTTGCATTGCGCTTGATGAAGAGACCTAAAGTCGAAATTGATGCAAAGGTCCATCAGGTCGCTGAGATGGTCGGCCTGACAGAGTTTTTGGATCGTAAGCCTGGTGCATTGTCCGGTGGTCAACGCCAACGTGTTGCAATGGCGCGCGCACTTGCAAAAGACAGCAGCATCTTCTTGTTCGACGAACCTCTGTCTAATCTCGACGCAAAGCTTCGCGGTCAAATGCGTGCTGAGTTGGCCGTAATGAGCCAACGTGTTGAAAAGAACATGATCTACGTGACCCACGACCAAATCGAAGCGATGACGCTCGCGGATAGAATAGTTGTAATGCATGGCGGCTATATTCAACAACAAGGCTCGCCAAAAGATCTGTTCAAGAGACCCGCCAACAAATTCGTGGCCGGTTTCCTTGGGATGCCACCAATGAATTTTCTGGATTGCGAAGTTCAGACACGGGGTACCGATACGTTCGTCAAAGGCGACGGTTTTGATCTGCGCTTGCAGGGGGAAGCGGCGAAGAAAGCAGAAAGCCATTCTAGCTATCAAATGACGCTAGGCGTTCGGCCATCGGATTTGTCTTTCACGGCAAACGCCAAACCGCAGGACTCGCTGACTTTGGACGTCAAAGTCTCTGAATACATCGGCGCGCAGTCAGTACTGCTTTGCGATTGTGGCGAGGCGAGCGTCACCGTCGAAGTGAATTCCGAAACACCAATGGCCTTGGGAGAGACCTTGGTATTTGAGGTGAACCCCGAACGGGTCCACCTGTTTGATCGAAAGAGCGAAGTCGCTCTATAAAACCTGAAAGCATAAGGGAGGATACTATGCTTAAGACAACGACAACTGCTGTTATCGGCGCGGTTCTATTGACTACCACTGCGTTGGCAAACCCATACGCTGAATATGAAGGCACGACACTGATCGTGAACTTCCCGGCACACCCGCACTACGATGCGGTGATGCAGATCTTGCCTGAGTTTACTGCTCAGACAGGGATCGAAGTGGAAGTAGATCAGCTACCATATATGAAAATGCGCGAACGTCAGACATTAGAATTGGCACAGGATGAGGGTGAATATGATCTGATCGCTTACGTTGTGTTCTCAAAGGCGGATTACGTCTATGCGGATCAGCTAGAAAATCTTGCTAAGTATTTCATGAATCCAGCGCTGTCTGACCCATCCTATGATGCGTCCGATTTGATTGACGGCTACGTCTATAACATTGGCTTTGCCGGCGGTGACAAAGGTTATCTGTCCGGTGCAACGGGGTCACTCTTTGGTCTGCCTTACGGGTCAGAAACATCGGTACTCGGTTATCGCAAAGATATCTTTGCAAAGCATAGCCTAGAAGTTCCGCAGACCTACGAAGAAATGCTGGCCCTAGCGTGTCAAATTCCAGAGCTCGAACCCGGTATGGGCGGTCTTGCGTCACGTGCGGCTTCTGGGCACCACGCAGCGCACGCGTATCTGTTGCACTTGAATCCATTGGGTGGCGGCATCTTTGATGACGAATGGAACCCAATCATGAACAACGCAGAAGGTGTTGCAGCAGCAGAAGCTTTGAAGCAGATCGTTGATTGTGGTCCAGAAGGCGCGACAAACTTCGGCTTCGGCGAAGCGCTGGGTTCTTTCTTGAACGGTGATACAGCAATGTTCTTGGACACGACCGTCGTAGCCGGTCAAATCGATAACCCTGATAAGTCTCAGGTTGTTGGTAAAGTTGGTTGGGCTCTACACCCGATGGGCACAGAGCGAGCGTCACAAACAGGTGGCTTTGGAATCGGTATCCCTGCAAACGCAGAGAATAAAGACGCGGCGTTTTTATTGATGCAGTGGCTGACCTCCAAAGAGGGCGACAAGCTAGTTGCGCTGGCTGGTGGTAACCCATCACGTTTTTCAACACACGCTGATGCGGATGTGAACGCCAAGTTCCCGCACATGGCGACGTTCGGCGAAGCGCTTCAGTACGCTGATCCAGACTGGCGTCCAATCATCCCAGTTTGGGGTAAGATCAACGCAGACCTTGGTACAACATTGTCAAAAGTTCTGACCGAAGATCTGGACATTCAAAAAGCTCTTGACGGTGTCGCAGAACGGACACGGATCGTGATGGAAGAAGCCGGGTACTATACCTGGAACTAATCCGGCCCTCCCAATCCCGGGGCAAGTTTGTTTGCCCCGGGGCATTTCTCACGAATTTAGGTTTATACCGCCGTGGCTGATACCCTGACCTCAGATACGACTCTGCGAACCAAGCCTAAACGGGCGTCCGCGTGGATCAATCGTGCCTCGCCCTACATGTTCATGGCGCCGGCAGTTATCATCATGGCGATGGCCCTTATTTACCCGCTGGGGTATATGATCTGGGGCAGCTTCCGCGCCTGGGATCCGACCCAAACTATCAACGAGGCAGAATTCGTCGGAATTAAGAACTACATCACCCTATGGAATGATCCGAACTTTCGCGAAAGCCTAGGTGTTACGCTAAAATTTGCGTTCTTCTGTGTGACGATTGAACTGGTGATTGGCGTTGGCTTGGCCTTGCTGCTAGATCGTAATATCCGAGGGATGTCTGTTCTTCGCACGATGTTCATCTTGCCGATGATGATCGCGCCTGTCGTTGTGGGTTTAATGTGGCGCTACATGTACCACCCGACAGTCGGCACCTTTAACCGCTTTCTTGAGAGCGTTGGCTTGCCCAAGGTCGATTGGCTAGGCAGCCATTCCCTAACGTCGGTGATCATCGCAGATATTTGGCAGTGGACCCCGTTTATCTTTATTCTCTCATTGGCTGCGCTACAGTCGCTACCTAAATCTGCGTTAGAAGCAGCGCGCATCGATGGTGCTACCGCATGGCAGCAGATCGTCCATATCAAATTGCCTTTGATGATGCCGGTTCTGATCGTAACTGGCTTGTTGCGCCTAATCGACAGTTTCAAGGTTCTCGAAGTCATCCTTGTCCTAACCGAAGGCGGGCCGGGTCTATCAACAGAAATCCTTGCGCTTCGCATCTCTCGCACTGCGACTGAGTTCCGCGAATTAGGTGTTGCCGCCGCAATGTCAAACTATTTGCTGATAATCTTAATGTTCCTGACTGTCTCGATGTTTGCATTCAATACACTTCAAGAGATCCGCGTAGCGCGAACGCGTATGGCAGCCGAGGACGATAGCTGATGGATCAGTCTTACGAAAACCAAAACCCAGCCTTCTATGCTGTCATTGCGCTATTGGTGTTGATGTCGGTCGGCCCGGTCATCTTGATGTTTGTCAACTCGTTCAAACTGGACGTCGACATCATTTCGGGTACCGGCGGCTTGATTTTCCTACCAACGATTCAGAACTATGAAACCGCACTCTGCGATGTTTTGTGGTACGAACCTGACCACATTGATTTCTGTTCGCTGAAATTTGGCGGCGCGTTTGTGAACTCTCTCATAATTGCGGTGATTTCGACGATTCTGACGCTTTTCATTGGATCAATGGCTGCCTACGCCTTGGTCCGTTTCCGGTTTTTTGGCCGTGATACGGCGTCGATCACGACATTGATGGTTCGTATGGTTCCGCCGGCTGTCCTGTTGGTTCCTGTCTTTGGCCTTTGGAACAATGAGTTCTGTCTTGATCGAGACAGCCTGATTGGTGGCGCTATACGCGAAACCTTTGGAGGTCGTGGAGACGTTTGTTTAGCTGGCACCCATTCTGGGATTATTTTGATTTATATCGCAATGAACCTGCCTTTTGTTATCTGGATTTTGCAGAGTTTTATCGTGCAAGTTCCCCGCTCACTGGAAGAAGCTGCCCGCGTCGACGGCGCTGGCCCTTTCCAAGTCTTCTTCAAAGTGATCCTACCTTTGATCAAACCAGGTCTTGCCGCCGCTGCAATCTTTACGTTCCGCATCGCGTGGAACGAATACTTGCTGGCTTCGGTGCTATCTGACCGTGACACCAAAACCGTGCCGATCTTGATCGTGAATAACATGTCTGAGTTTAACGTGGAGTGGGGCGTGATCATGGCAACCGGCATGCTGCTCGCCATTCCACCGATTATCTTTACTCTTCTCGCCAGCCGCCAGATTATCACAGGCATGACGGCCGGGGCTGTGAAGGGTTAAAAAATGGCACAAGTTTTTGTCTTGGTGACAATGGAAACAAAGGCAGAGGAAGCAGGTTTCTTACTGGATAAGCTTACCGCGACCGGTGTCACTGCTAAAGTTGTCGATATCTCTTTGAATACGGGTGGCGAAGTTTTGGACGGGGCGGACAAATGTATCGCAATGTCACAAGCCGCACTGAACGCAACGAAGGAAGTGAACATCGCTCGAAAGAATGGAGCAGAAGTTGTCGTTGGGATCGGCGGCGGCACCGGTGGTGAAATTATCTTGCAGATCATGCGTGAACTTCCCGTAACTTTTCCCAAGGTTTTGTGCACGACGCTTCCCTTTGATCCCCGTTTTGCCGTCGCAGATAACTCGATCATCTTGGTGCCGACGTTGGCCGATATCTCTGGACTTAACGGGATTTTACGCGAAGCATTAGAGAACACGGCGTTGATGTCTGCAGGTCTATGTAACAAGGCGCGCAAGGGAGAGTTGATCGATATTGCACCTTCAGTTGGCATCACAGCGCTTGGTGCAACCGACGCAGCGATTAGACCTCTGATCAAAGCATTGCGGAAACGGGGTCGGGAGTCGACGGTTTTTCACTCTAATGGCTTCGGCGGCGCGGCGTTCACGCGTTTTGCGCGGCGTGGTGCATTCAACGCCATCATCGATCTCACACCGCATGAGCTTACCCGCATCCACCTTGCGGGTACCCATGTTGCGATGCCGGACCGCTTTAGTGCCGGTGGTGAACTGCCACGTATTGTCTTGCCGGGCGCCACCAACTTTATCGGGCTGGGCCAAAAATCATTGGTGCAAACCAGATATCTCGAGCGCCCGCATTATAAACACTCGGCCCTTTTTACACATGTCAAAGTCACGCCCGACGAGATGGAGTTGATAAACATAAAGCTTGCGAAGGAATTGAATGCCCTCGCAGGGCCATGCGCTATGATCATTCCTATGGGCGGTTTTTCACATCATGATAAACCGGGCGGCGTAATCGAAGACCCTGACCTGCGCGCGATTTGCGCGGAAACTCTTGAGGCCGAATTGAATGCAAATGTGCCGGTCATCCGCTTGGACGCTCATCTGTTTGCGCCTGAGGTCACAGAGAAAATCATTATGACATTAGCCGAGCTATCAACTTAGAAGGAGCGGATATGGACGACCTCATCGAAAAGAAAGACGCTCTGATAGCAACCGCGAAACGGTGTTTTAACCTACGACTACAAACAAACGCAGGCGGTAATTTATCGGTGCGATTAGACAGCGCAGATGCAATCGTGATTAAGCCGTCAGGCGTTGGGTTCAATGAATGTACGCGCGACAACTTACAAGTCGTGCACTTGGACGGAACGCTTGAATCATCGAACCATAATCCGTCGAAAGACCTTGGGTTTCACTTAGAACTGTATCGCATTCGAGATGACATTCGTGCTATCGTTCACTGCCACAGCCCATGGGCCACTGGATATGCAAGTGCAGGAATCGAAATACCGTGCCTGACTGTGCAAACCATCGAAAAAATCGGCCGTATGCCACTAATTCCACTATCGCCTTTTGGTGGTCCACAAACAGAAAAAGAAATCAGCCCGTTCTTTATGGACCCCAAGATTGTAGCGGCTGTTCTGGCCAATCACGGAACAATAGGGGTCGGTCCAAATTTGATGAAAGCACAGTATTTGGCCGAGATCATCGAAGAAACAGCGCATATCGCCTTCGTGCGGGACACAGTTATGGCGGCGCATGGCAAAACTACTGCTGATCTGCCGCAATACGGTACTGCAGCAGAAGCAAGTGCTACGTTGGTAAAGTAATTTGTTGCATAAGTTCGTAAGTTCTTATCGCAAAGTCCAAAGAAATTCATAGATGGATGCAATGTGAGCGAGCTCATATTTAATGACGAATTTTCAGGCTCCGGTTTGTGTTTGTATTTCACCGTTTGAAGGGAAGCCTAAAGAAACAATCATGGAAGTTTTCTAGAGTATTTGTAAAAGGTGGGCTCTAAGTCGCCATTCGTCCCCAATGTAAGTGGACGCATTTGCGACAATCGAAAAGCGGCTGCGGGTAAAAAATCTGTAATGTCGGCTTTGTCCGCATAGCAGCCATTAGTGCTGGACGAACGAAATGTCCGCTCCCTCAGTTGGTGCTGGCAAACACAATTAACCCCGAATGAAACTACGCTCCCAACACTAAAGGCCCGCGGTCCAAGACGCGGGGCTCTAGAATTAGTGTGCTGGAGGAAGAACACCTATTCCATGCGTTTCGATTAGACACAGTAACCCCAACAACAAATCGGTAATCCCACACAGGAATGCATAACTATGACCCCAGTCCAGTAGAACTAAGATGCGGGTCAAACACCAGCTCGAAGCCTGTAGCTC
>MDSX01018629.1_pt1 | contig 12454 bp, 20 predicted proteins | sample 811141 | NCBI WGS metagenome assembly MDSX01 (sample SAMN05326642, study PRJNA326480) | marine metagenome | isolation source: seawater | place: Atlantic Ocean: South East | collected 2010
AAATAAGGTGCCCAAACACCCCCGCCATAAAAGGTATCTTCTTCTGTAAGTTACTCATTTATATTACATTACAAATTATTTTGGTTTAGGTTTACAAAGCGAGCATCTATATCTAAGACACTTATGATCACAAAACTGACCCTCGACACAGAACCAACACATATCTTGAATATTACCGTGAATACATATGGGTCCTTTATTACATATCATACACTGAAGATACCTCTTTTGGTGGGGACACAGAGGGTGTATTTTATACATAGTTCGGTTACAGGTTAAACCTTTATACCCTGCATGAAGGATGGCGTGCCCGTTTTATAACGCGCGAATGAAGCCTTATCATTGATGTAATACTTGCGGTATGCATCGATCACGTCTGGGCAATGATACTCCATGGGCATACACTCTGGGATACCCTGAACAGAGTAGTAAGCTGTATCACTAACATGTTCGTCGAAATGGGGTGGAACATTATCCTTGAGCCATCGCAAATGTTCTTCGCACGTATGGATTTTACCGTATCGTTTCGTGTATTCTTTTGACAGGGCCAAACCGATATCACATGCGAACATGTAATTACGAAGACTAGAAGAGATCCACATCGTCATAGGGTGTTTCTTGTGCGCGGGTTTGTATCCACGTTGTGAACCATTTTTCGTATACGGAGCATGTTCTCGAACGTATTGTTCTTGATTGGCGTAGTACCACGCGGTATACAACATCTGGGCGATCTCTAATTGGATCTTGATGACATGTTGATCACATGAAAGTTCTGCGATCTCTTGTGGAATCAAAGAAAGAAAGAAAATGTTCATCTTGCATTTTGTAAAATATAATCTCGACTTAAGTACACTTAAAAAATCTGGACGTACATATATTAATGCAGGCATTCGCAACTCTTTTGCTCACTCCAGCTAGCGCCTTACGTAAACGTTTCAGGAGAAATAAGGCATCATTCCTTGCAGAACCTCCCCCTCCACCTGATACGATAAAACCCTGGGACTATGGCGCGTATTCGGTTAAAGCGACCGTCGAAGCCCGTGACGATGATGGTGTGATCGACAAGACCTTTATTGGGTATTCGCAGCATATGAATATTACGGAACGCACGGCTAATGCATGCGATCGGTATAAAACGAGTGGAACGACATGTGGTGAACCCGTGATGATTATTAAAGGTGGTGAATGTGACGAGGTTATTTTTATGAAACTAAAAAACAGTTTGAATCTCATACGTTTACTCTCCCCCTGACTCACGTTCTATGACGACCGGCGGTGCGTTTAACCACTCGACCGGTTCTAAAAACTCTGACACAAATGCGTTATCTTTCACTTCTTTTACATGTATAATTCTACAATCCTGGGGGGTGATGATTGGTTTTTTGGGGGGTTCGATTACAACAACTGGTTTACAGAATAAGGCGAGCATTAACGTTTACTAAGATTTTTTAATTCGACATTTTCCGTTTAAAAATTCTCACTAAATAGTATGGGGAAGAAGAGTCGCCGCGAAAAATTTTCACCTTGTTCTTTTGAAACCGAAATATACGAGGAGGAATACGAGATGGAAATAAATATTCCGTGCACAGTTCCGAAAAATGATCACCAGAGGGATTATAATAGGGTTTTGTATGGTATGAAACCGATGGTGTTTGCAGTTGGACCAGCTGGTACAGGTAAGACTATGTTAGCATGTTACGCAGCTATTCAGGGATTGAACGACGACTCATTCAAGAAGATCATACTGACACGCCCCGCAGTTTCCGTGGAGGAAGATATCGGATATCTACCCGGAACGCTTGAAGAAAAGATGGACCCATGGACTCGACCCATCATGGATATCTTTGCAGAGTTTTATAGTCAAGCACAAATTGCGTCGATGATCAAAGAGAAGATAGTAGAAATATGTCCTCTAGCGTATATGCGTGGACGCACGTTTAAGAACTCTTTTATCATAGCTGACGAGATGCAGAATTCAACACCAAACCAAATGAAGATGTTACTCACACGTATAGGGGATGATAGCAAAATGGTAATAACAGGGGATCTTAAACAACATGACCGAAAATACGATGAAAATGGACTCAAGGATATTTACGAACGAATCAAAGGCCGCACACATAAACGTATAGAATGTATCACGTTTGAACACACCGACATCGAACGAAGTCCCATCGTGAAAGATATTTTAGATATTTACGGTGATTTAAAAAATTAGTTAACAATATAAGTAAATGTTATATGGCATAGGAGTTTCGAAAGGACTCGGGTTGGAAAGTGTTCGCGTCAGTGGAAAGAACCATGTACTTTTCCGCGGGACTTCTGGTAAGGTTTCTATGTTGGATGCTAAATGTCCGCATAGAGGGGCCAATTTATGTAATGGACGCGTAAAAGGAGACCAGGTACAGTGCCCATATCACGGGTGGGAATATGATGCGAAGGGGAAGCTCGTAAAGGTACCTTCCGCACATAACATACCCATTGGTGGAGACATTGGTTCGTACCCGGTAATTGAAGATGGGGGGTTTATTTGGACCGCTAAGAAAAATCAGCCTCTTCCAACTCGATATTGTAAGGAGTTAACCGATCCCAATTGGGTTCAGGTGTACGGATCAAGAGAGTTGAAAGGTAACATTTACGATTGGATCTTGAACGCAACCGATATTTCACACATCAACTATGTACACAATTTCGCGGATGAGAATAACGGGATTGTTAAGAATATCAAGGTTGAGACGATTGATGATTACGTGGACTGTTTCGCAGTTGTTCAACCCAAAGCTTCATCTAAGTTTACGGAACATATGCAACCTAAAAACGGTGCACCCGTTCATAGTCGTTTCGTGTCGCCGGCCACATCTATCATACGTATCAAGCTAGCTAGTAAATATGAATTCATCACGTTCAGTACACTCGCTCCCATAGACGATACACATACCAAGATGTCATGGTGTATGATGTATCCCAAAACACCTCTCATGAACAATCCACTCGTGAATAAGCGTTTCCACGATAAAATGTATGAGACGGTTGCCCAAGATGAAGCTATAATTAAGGAAATTGAGTATGTTTCATTGTCCGTGAACGCTCCGTGTGATAAGTTTCAACTCGAGGCATTAAAGCTTTTAGAAAAATAGGACGAAAATAATACATGGAAAATGAGCGACACGTTGTCGTCGAATCACCCGATGGCTGTGTTTCGATAGGTACTAACCACGACATCGAAGCTCCTTCAATCGTTGAGCCTCAACCTCAACAACATCCACACTTAGAAGTCATCGTGAAATATCCCGAAATTAATCGCACGGTTCTATGGATGTTTTTATGGTTAGGGTTGTATTCTTTCGCAAATCGGTTTTGGATAACTGATATACTGAATATAATGTTTCTGATAGCTACATTATACGCAGTGCATTCAGAGAAATTAAAGGCGAGACTTATACTGGCTTTTCATTCTACGTATTGCTTTTTCGCATTACCTATGGCCGTCGTTTTTACTTTATGGATCGATGCAGCGTATCTATTTGCGTTGGGAATGATTACATTGATAACGCTTCATCAGTCTATGTTAGAGGTACAGGAGCGAACTTAAAAGACGGAGCACGAACCACCGCCTTCGTTTCCGGGGAATGCCTTAGAACCCGTCCAGTCTTCGGGGTTGTACGGGTACCTATGTATCCAAAGGTTACATATCCACTTCTCACCCGATTTCACCGGTCGTCCACCATGTAACGACTTTGGCGTTTGGTATCCCCAATCGGTGAAATTGTTGAATAGGAGCACGTCGCCTTTATTGAGTTTAAACCTTTTACCCAAGTTGGGGAATTCTGTTTCTCCACCTTCGTAATCGTCGTTTAGGGCGATTATAGCGGTGACGGTTCTAGGATTGGGTTCGTCGTAGAACGCGTCTTGGTGCGGTGAGTAAAATCCACCCTCCTTGTATTTGAGAACTTGTAACTGTTCACTGTTTACCGGTTTTCTATCCGTGAACGACACACACTTTCTGATCATCTTGTTAGCGACCTTGTTTTCTGCGGGGTCTATCCACGCAGTTTCACTTTCCCTGACGGACTTATCCACATGAAAGTCGGTATCCAGGATCGACGGTTCCAGCCTGGATTCAGCTGCCTTTATTATGTTGTCACACTCTTCGGGTGTAAATACACTAGGTAGTACCATGGGTTCTTTATACCTTGGTCGTAATAGAATGCATAATAGAACCACTGCTATAATAATCTGCACTCTCATCTGATTATATCCAAGATTAAATTATAAGGAAGCTTGCAAACGTACCTCTTCCTTATGGTCTCTAACACCTGATTCATGTACAAAAGCAGTTCTCGAACTTCTGCGATGATATCCAACTCCTTTGACCGATCGATCATGTATTGTCTTAAGAGGTCACCAACCGTGTCTATGTACATCTGGTAAATATCTCTAACATCCCGTGTTTTACAGTTAGATTTGTCCCGCCTCTGAAGCTCGCGTTTTAGCTGATCCTCCGTCATGTCGTTTAATAGATATTTCATACGTAAATATCGATTGTCCTCATAGATGTATCCATAACGGTACGTGAGATCGTATTCGAGTTGTACAACGCTCACAGAAATCTCTAGAATCGTGATAGAAGCACCGGACCGCCGCAGTTCCGAATGGGTGGGTCTTCCACCACACGGAATATCCCCATGTTCTCTCGAGCGTTTTTTAAACTCGAAATAATGTGGATTGTGTATTCGACCAGTTTCGATTGCACCGGTTCTCCAATCAAAAGCTACGTGACATTGTGTACACCACATTTGAGCACATCCTTCTATTCTGGATATGGGTACATTACACTTGGGACACGGCTTCGTATCCTTCTTCAATAGTTTCATCGTTTTTACAGTATCTTTGTTACACACATGTCCAGGGACAAGAATCTCGTGACACTTGTCACAGAATTTATTTTTACATATACCACATATCCAGTCATCACACAAGAATCCACGACAATCTTCCGAAGGACATTTCTGCGCTATCTTATGATACTTATCACTCGATATAGTCGGCTCATTTGAGTTCAAAACCTGTATGGTCTCGTAGATATTGATGATGTTCGTGCGTAATACTGAATCTAAATACGGTTTCACCTCTTCCATCACGTCATCAGTCCTATACAGGTTTCTTAGGATGTACACCAGGTAGAGATACGACATTCGCAAACTTCGTAGTTGCAACTCTCGTATGACGTACGGTTGTGTTTCGGGCATACGAGCTATTTCCCGTTGAAGTAGGACATTCTCCCGATGTTTTCTGTACTCGCGGTTTCTAAACACGGACGAACAGAAAGTGTCTATAAATTCCCGGTTGTGTTCATGTTTACACTTCATACAATGGGGTTCTTCGGTAGTGCTGAGCATGTATTTCTGCGAACACGTTCGACACGATTTTAAATCACAAAAAGGGCACTCAACCTTTTTGTGATTTGAATTGTTGTATTTTTCGCAACACACGTCACAACATTCCATTATATAAAGAACGAGTATTTTCTTTAATTGCGAGTCATGCTCTTCATGAAGGAGTTAATCCATGCACGGCTCACTTTATTTTTCTTAGATGCAGGCTTTCTTCCCTTGGTCATACCCGCCGATGTCGCGGGTTTGGTGAGAAGTGGTTTTTTATTGTTATTACCACTGGATGGTTTAGGGGGAGACGGAGCCTTGGGAGGTTTGGGGGGAAGCGGGGGTTTTCGAGTAATACCAGGTCTGATCGTAGGCTTTGCCATTTGCTTACCACCCTGTAAGACCTGTTTCGCGCGATTGATGGCGGCTTTTCTTTGACTGGCGGTGGTTTGGTTATTTCTGGGAGGAGTCTTTCGTGAAATAACTACGGGGGTACTGGCCGTTCTAGCCGCGGGTATTTCCACACGCGGCGTCTTAATACCAGTGAGGAACGGATGCTTTAGTACCTTTTCGAAAGTTGGTAAATCCTTATTTCTCGAGTTGTTCTTCGCACCGCGTAACCTGAAATTTTTGATTTTATTCGACCTGAAGCCGAGATAATCCTTTGTAAACAGGTTTCCGATGAAAACCTTCATACCGATACGAGGTCCATGGTCGGGTACCATCGGGGTTATCCGGGCCGTTGAAGTGAGTTCGTTGTGTATACTGTTAAGGAAAAAGTGAAGGTCATAGTATTTGTTGGAATTTCTGTGAATACCTATGTTCATGTAATTTTTCTTGTTAACGAGAGGGTTGGGTATACCCGGGAAAGAAGCAAAACCGAAATCGATCATCACCAACTCTAACCCACCGTTATCTATCGTGTACTTGGTATCGCCAACTTCTATGGGTATATTCTTTCTCGCGATGGGTCGAACGAGAATGTTATCCGTGTGCAGATCGTGGTGACGAAATGTGGGAAACTTCTTATGAATTCTGTACAGGTTGTACGAAACCTGCGCGACGATCGACTTTAATTGGATAAGAGTGAGATCTCGGCGAGTTCGGATATATTCACGGAGAGAAATACCATTCACGTACTCGAAATACAGTATATCCTTTCTAAGGTTCGGACCATTTCCTTCGATGGGACACTTGACATACTTGTATACTTTAGGGATATCAAAGTCCTTGAGCTTACGAGCGATTTTGTATTCCATCTCAGCAAGTTCACCTAGTTCGGGATCACTTTTGGGAACCTTCATTTCCTTCATCGCGATAAACTTCCTAGACTTACCCGTCAATTTTGCGCGTCGAACATTACCGTACGCACCGGAACGTTTCCAAGATTGGTTTATAGCTATATGATTCATGGGGGCACATCCCTTGTTCCCCTCGAGAATTCTATCGATGTTCTTCTGAATACCGGTCATACTTTATGGTCAGAAATAAAAATCTACTGTATAGATATACAACATGATTCTCGCACTTATTCTCGTGCTCATCAACATCCGTATTTTTATGGCCATGAAAAAGGCTCAGCCCGCGAAGGCTATCAAGGCGAAGCCCAGCGACGGTGAGTGGACTGTTTACGGATCCATGGGCTGTGGATGGACTCGTAAGCAGCTCGAGTATTTAAAGGGTAAGGGTAAGCCTTACACCTTCGTCGACTGCGATTCTGAAGACTGCAAGGGAATCGAAGGATACCCCACGATGGTTCACTCATCCGGTGAGCGTGTCGTTGGTTTCAAGGAGGTTTAAAGACCCCGGAAAACCTGAATAGAAATAGAAAGCAAAAGTGCGTCAAAGAAAGACCTGATAGGCTTGAGCACGCTGATATGCTTACTCAGCGAATTGTTCCAAGTGAAACGAAGAATGAAAGTGCTGACCAAAACGGTAAGCACGAAGATTAAAATCTCTTCGATGATTTGGCGCTTAGTTCTAGCTTTGGTAATATCCTTGATCATTTATTATGTGCGAAGATTTTTTTTCTAACATAATGTAATGACCAAAGGTCCTCCTACAAGCGGTGGCGAGCATACGTTTACCACTCGAAAATGGGGTGGTAAAGTTGGAAAGAACAACAACAATTGTTACGCATATGCCGTAAACGATTTTCAGAGATATCGCGGATGGAAGAGTCAGCCTGGAGAGCGCGCTAATTTACGTGCTAATGGTCGTTACATAAGTTGTGGTACTCTACCAAAGCTCGTCGTGGCTGATAATCCTAGCAAAGTGTACATCGTGAAGGGTGGTACGAAGTGTAAGCCCGACTATTACAAAGTGATGCTGTTTATTGCTTCGTGCAAAAAGAATAACCATTTGTGCCAGGGTGATTTCCATTTTTATAAGCAACATAGCAAGGCTGAATATAAAGTGAAGGCGGGGGATACACACGAAAGCATAGCCAGGTTTTTTAAAGTTCCGGTGGGTCGTATCAAGCGAGCGGCCGCCACTTTAAAACCTGGGCGTGTCATAACGTTCAAGGCTGAGTTTTTCAGCCATAAACGGGGGTGGGCTACGGGTCCGCTGGTGGTTGGAGCTAAGGGAAAACTGATCAGGGATCCTCGTAAAATATCTAGAGCTTATCCGGGTTTGAAGTATGACAAATACTGTTCATCCTTCTGTGTCAAGAATCAAGGGATCAAGGTTGGACACACTCATCCCAAAGTCCGCAAGTAAACTTTCTAGTTCACCGGCGTCTTCAATATCGAAAAAGGCGTCTAACGTGTCAAATATATACTGATCTTCTTCCACGTCTCTCACAAAAGTCGTGTCGTTTATCGTATTTCTAATGGTGACTGTCACCTGAAAATTGGCACCATCGAAAATCTTCCTGCACGTGGGACATGTTTGGTTTCCACGCCGCTTCCATTCCTCTATACAGTGAGAGTGAAACAAATGACCACATCTGATAGGTTTGTTTTGTCTTGTCTCTCTCACTGGATTGAGACATATTGCACACGTAGTACCTTGATCAGTATCGTCCATACAATGGATTTTACTTTAATTTTAAAGGTTTTACTCAGTTGATCTTGGACAGGTTGAGAGAAGAATCGCAAAGGCCACAAGGGCTTCCGTCATCTTGGGGAGCAGGGACCTGGTGAAGTTCGGGACCCTTCTCTTGCAGGAGCTTACGGAACGAGTAGTTGTCTTCGTACTTGATACCGTTCTGAGTCTTGATGTAGTTATCATAGAGTAGAGACGAGTTGTTAATTGTGTGGCATCTGCCATCGGCCATGCCTAAACGCTGCGACATTTATATTAAAATCAGAAATTAATTTGCCTATTCGTAATCGTGTTGGTCCATGACTCCACCCCCATACCCTTAATTTTTTTGATCGCATCATCCATATTGTACCCAAAATAGTCATTGAAGTCGTCTGACACTTCCACTTTCGAAACCCTGATAGATGGACAATCGTTGATGTGCTGGTTGATTATGTTGTAAGCAAACACGATCTCCTTGAGCGTCTCGGCTCCGGTGATAATGATCTTTCCCGTGCCAAAGATACTGGTTGTGATTTCTTTCATGTCGCCTGCTGGTTTGAATTTGATTTTGACCGCAGAATAACGATCCGGTTCAAAAGAAACCTTAAAGACATCGGAATACTTCTCGAAGTGCTGCGTCGTCAACATGAGATTGATGTTGTAGTTGAGACTGAAATTGGAGTTGATCATCACTACGCGAAACGTATCAGCCGGTGGTACAATATCTTCATCGAAAGACTGCAAGATGTATACGAGACCTGAGATGACATACTTGCAGTTGAACAGGTCTTCGCAACCTGCGACTTGAATACTTCCGTTAGGAAAGATCTTGATGGATTTGATACTGTGACCGTCGTCGTACGTGAGAGTAATCTGGTTGTAGAATGTTGTGGGTTTAAGTGACCAAACGATCGCCTGGTTAGATGTGTCGTTGCGATGAAGACGGATTTCTCCAAGTTCTTCGAATACCGAACGAATCTTGTTGACCTCGATCGGTTTCGAGAATGCGGAGATCATGGTAATCGTCGTGAGCTTGATCCTAGAAGGGCGAATCTTCTCTGGACACTTTCGTCTGAACTCATCCTGAGTCAGTAAATAAGAGAACGTGTTGTTTGCGATAGACGAGAACATCTTTGAACATACTTTCGAACATAAAGAACCTCGACTTAGGTTAAAAAAATAAATCGTTTTATATAAAATGCCGTGTCAGCAATGCCGAAAGAAATGCGGTGTTCCCATGGCTTGTAAATATTGCAATGGTGAATTTTGTATGAAATGTTTTAGATTAGAACAACACAATTGTGTCGGATTAGAGATAAAAAAGAAAGAGCAATTAAAGGATTTAGAGAAGAAGTTGGAGTTTAAGCCAGATTGTAAGTATGCCTTCCTTCGTTAAGGAGGCGCGTACGTTTATAGACGAGCGTACAAACTTGCCCAAGGTTGAACTTAAGTACTCTCGGTATATCGAAGGGGATGGCTATATAAACGAAGCTGCCTGTTTTAATACTAAACCAATCGGAGATTGGGAAGAAATTAAGTTCAAACATGGGTCTACTTCATATGCAGATTTTTTGGAGACTATGATAGTAAACACGACTCGGACGAGACGAGTGATGGCGACTATCATACTGGAAGATATCTTATGTGAAAACTTTGACATTAATTGTACGATTCGGGTAATGAACGCGATCAAGATCATAGATCCCACATTCTCACCGCCGATCGTAAACAAGAAGTCTAGATGGCAAAAGGAATTTGTCAAAGAATTCTGCCTCTATACATTTCCTCTAGTGATCATGAAATGTGGACATAAAAAACGCATCATCGCGCTCATCGACGTTTTAAAGTCGATAACAGAAGAATTATGAGCACGAATATAATAATCGTAAAAGCGTCTAACTTCTTGATAGACTTAACAAACTTCGCACTCTCGCGAATAACAGAAGGCTTGGGTTCATCGTAGCCTAAGTCAATGTTACGCCCTGGAATGAGAGGTCTAGAAAGTTCACATGGACGCTCTCCCTTGCAAAAATCGACTGTCTTATCACCAGCGGTCACACCATACTCACATATGATGTGTTCGTTCTCCGGCATACCTTCTCCCTCAGTCTTCTTGTGAGCGGCGAACGAGTTGGGTCTTCGACTGGAGCCTGGCAAAGAAAATTCGTTCGCCACGTATGGATTGATTTTATCGATGGATGCCTGATCGCTGAGCATATGCTTACTCATCTTTACTACTATCAAGAGATATATTTTTTGTGTGACATCTTTTTCCCATGTTCGAGCCACATTTTATCAAGGTCGACATCTAACATATGTGCTAGTTGGAATAGATAACTAAACACATCTCCCATTTCCATCATGATATCAACTCCCTTATCTTTCTTCATGTTAGACTTCTTAAACGTCTTCTTAGACTGACGAATGGCCGAAGCGAGCTCTCCAAATTCTTCTGAAAGAAGAAGCCAGACTGTATTGATTTCGGCGCGATCCCAACCCTTAGATTTGCATATCTTTTCCGTTTCGGATTTATAGTAGTTTAATGACATTTTTACTTATACATATGGCGACCCAAACCTTTATACACCTATCTTATCGTTCGCATCAAGTTTCATGCCATACGTGCTCGTATTCGCCGGGGGGTTGGGGGGAACCACCAGTGTATCAATATCGCGTATGTAACCCATGTATTGTGCCACCCCGGATTGAATCTGGGGGAGAACGGTCTTAATCACGACGGAGTTCATGGCCCTAACCTGTTCATTGACATTCGAGTGATGGTTACCGGCGTTGTTTATGAAGACGACACGCATGATCGCGTAAAGGTCGCTCGCATTTTGGTAATCGATGGAAACACCAGTCTTATCCTTGAACGCCTGGCGGATAGCTTTCTGAACAAGCTGAATGTTAAACTCCGAAAAAAAGAGCTTGTTCAGGGGGGTTTCTGTTTGTTTCAGAGAATTAAGGTGAAGTCTATCACACATTTAATATAGTCCAGGAAAAAAAGTATATGTACATTATAAATGATAGCTGCTGCTGATTTTGACGAGGCTTACCAGACTAAGCCCTGCAACACGGAGCCCCCTGTGTGCAAGTCTCCCGAGTGCTTCATTGCCTCGTACCCTCCCGTCTCCCCGCCAGGCGTTGCCGGCAATTTCAATGTGAACACGAGTTTCCTTCAGCCTAACAGGTATGCTGAGACGGTCGGCCCCGTCCCTGTCCGAAGCGAAGACTTCAAATGTAATTAAAAAATAGGCATGTATTATCAATATCATGCGGGTTATTAAAAGGTCCGGTCATGTTGAAGACGTCAAGTTTGATAAGGTCACCAACAGGATCTCCAAATTGCGATACGAACTTTCCGATAAAGTAGATGCTTCTCTCATCGCGAAACAGGTGTTTTCGTCTATGTATGACAATATTACTACTCACGAGATAGATACGCTATCCGCTGAGATTTGTATCGGTATGGTCACGAGTGACCCCGATTATGAGATACTCGCCACTCGCATCGTCGCGAGTAACATTCAGAAGACCGCGCCTAAGACGTTCCATGACGCCATGTCTCAATTGTATTTCGCTAACATCGTGACGAAGGAGGTTATGGATACGGCTGCCGATGTACAGCAGTTCATTTCCCCAGAGCGCGACTTTGATTTTGGATACTTTGGAATCAAGACCCTGGAAAAGGGGTACCTTCAGAGGGTCGAAGGTAAAATCATCGAGACGCCCCAATACCTACTTATGCGCGTGTCAATCGGAATCCATGGAAACGATATTGATTCCGTCGTGAAGACGTACGAGTCTATGTCCCGTGGTCACTTTATTCATGCGACCCCGACTCTATTCAACGCCGGAACGCATAGACCCCAGATGTCTTCATGCTTTCTCACCGCCAACAAAGCTGATTCCATCGACGGTATTTACGACACTCTCAAGGAGTGCGCCCAGATCTCGAAATGGGCAGGAGGGATCGGTCTTCATGTTCACAACGTGAGAGCTAATAACTCTGTCATCAGGGGGACAAATGGAAAATCCGACGG
>MDSX01016173.1_pt1 | contig 12453 bp, 8 predicted proteins | sample 811141 | NCBI WGS metagenome assembly MDSX01 (sample SAMN05326642, study PRJNA326480) | marine metagenome | isolation source: seawater | place: Atlantic Ocean: South East | collected 2010
CACCCCCGCGCCGACGCCGCCGCCGGCGGCGCGCGACGTCGACGTCGAGCGCGACGCGCTCACCGCGATGCGCAAAGACGGCACGCTCGACGCCCTGCGCGCGCGCGCGGTCGAGCGCGTTCGCGCGGACCCAGAGATGAAAACCTTCACGGAATTCGCGGCGCGCGCGTCGCAGACGCTGCGCGACCCGCGAGCGAGGCGCGCGTCGAGGAAAGATCTCGTCGACGCGCTGTTTCACGAGTGCGGCGGACAGATTTTGAAGCAGGCGGACCAGAAGGTGTGGGAGGCGCTGACGGATACGCGCGACGAACTCGGCCGCGCGGCGTACGAGGCGACGTTCGCGGCGATGGAGGACGCGCGTCGCGCGAGATAGATACCGATAGATAATAGATTGATAATACATAGATCTGATGTAGCTGATGCCGCCGCCGTCGCGTCGGACGGATCGCCTCGGTCGCCTTCGGTTCGCTTCTCGGCGAATCGAGCGACGCTGAATGCCCATGCGCTGGAATCGCGCGCGAACGCTGACGCGACGATTCGTCCGAGTGGGTGGTTAGGCGCGCGCGGCGGCGGCGGCGGCGATGCCGTCGCCCAACGCCCAGCTCGCCTCGACGTCTCGACGCCGGTAACGAATCTTGTCGAGCGCGCGAATCGTCTCGTCGTCCGCGGCGCCGTGACCGACGGTGAGGAGGGCGTACACGTAGACGAGGTCGAGGCAGAGGTAGTTGACGTCGACGGCGTCGCGCGCGGCGACGGGGAAGCGAGCCTCGAGCTCGGCGGCGGGCGTGGAGCACGCGCGAAGGGCGGCTCGCTTCACGTCGCGCGGTGTCATGGTCGCGATATCGGTCGGGCGCCTCGGCGGCGGCACCGCGCCGCCTTGAATCGCGCGTTCGACGATGAAGGACATGACGAAGAGGGGCGTTTTGCGCGGCGTCGTCCAAGCGCCGGCGAACGAACACGGTGCTTTCGCGCAATTTCCCTCGAGCGCCTGCGTCGTGGCGAGCAGACACCGTGTAAAGTCGCTGCCGTCGCTGGATCCGATGGCGGCGTACGTCTCCCCAGGCTCGAGCCCGTAGCAATCTTTTTCGCACGAATCCGCGAACGCGTTCGGTAAGCACGGATGCGAACCGTCTTTATTCTTCCCCACGCTAAATATCTTCGGCCGTACGGCGACGATACCGTAGCCCTTAAACGAATGCACGTATGTCCTATACGTCGTCGACGCCGCCTCGATGTCGCGCACGTACCCTTTCGGCGCGTCCTTCGCCGCGCCCCCGCCCACCGCGTACGCGATTTGCGTACTCCCGCCGCCTAAATCTACCACCGTCACAGTCTTCTCCGGCGCCCCGCCGAGATTCCCTAGCAAATAATTTACACTCACCCACGCGTGCGCGCCCTCGTCTTCGCCGTCCATGATGCTCACGAACGACGCCGACGACGGATGAAATCCCGCGTTCGCGATTTTTCGTCGCACCGCCTCCACGATGGCGTCCGCCGCCTCCCGCCCTTCGGGCATCAGTCTCAATCCCGCCGTCGCGCGCACACTAAACGGTGTTTCTCGTCTCGCGCTCTCCGGCACGACTCCTTTCGCCACGTCGATCAGCGCCTCGATCGACGTCGCCGCCGCCTCGGCGTCGCCGCCGTAGCTCTTCAGTCCCGGTTCGATCGAGCGAAACGTCTCGTCTCGCAGCGCCTCGCCGCCGCTCGCGAACGCCGATCGAGAGAACGTGAACACGTGCACGCGCGTGCCCGTGGAGCCGGCGTCGATGACGACGGCGTAGCGCGTTTTCGCCGCGCGCGTGCTCTCAAAGCCGGTGACATCGGCGAGCGCGCTGAGCGCGACGAGCGCGACGACGAGGACGGTGAAGGCGACGACGAGGGCGAGCTGGCGGAACGTTCTCGCGCGCGCGTACTCCTGGGTCTGGGGGTACGATTGCGCGCGGGGAGGAGGCATCGCGACGCGATGTAACCACGCTCGACGCAGGCGAGCGGGACGCGCGAGCGGGACGCGAGAACGCCGCGGATCGATCGGCGTGTCGCGCGAAGGACGACCAGTAGTACACGTATTTTACATTGACGATGTCCGTTACGTGGGACAACGAGCCGCGAGCGGCGCGCGGGCGAGGCCGAGGACGAGGGCGACGGCGCCGGCGATGAGTGCGAGCGCCGCGAAAAAGCCACTCGGGGAGTCAAAGGATGGGTACGTGGAGCCGAGCACGCCGCTGAAATAGTTGCCGAAGAAGTATGAGCCGAACCATAAACCGATTATGGCGCTGAGTAAACCATCCGGAGCGATTTTGGAAATGTAAGAAAGCGCCACGGGGAAGGTGAAGAGCTCGCCGGCCGTGAGGAAAATCTGATTGAGGACGATCCAAAACACGCTCACGCGAGTCGGCGAGGCGTGCGAGTCGATCGGTAAAGCACCGAACATCAGCACCGCGAATGATGAAGACAGAAGCGCACACCCGATGGCAATTTTCGACATCTGGTGCGGCTCCGCACCGCGTCGCGCTTGCCAATCCCAAAGCGCCGTCACCGCCGGCGTCAGCGAGAGGACGAGCAACGGATTCAACGCGGCGACGAACTCGGTCGGCATCCCGTGTAAATCGACGTGCTCGTCCGAGAACAACATCAGGGTGCTTCCTGATTGTTCATAAACCATGCTAAATCCGATCCCAGCCACGCAAACGATGGCGACGGCGAACATGGCGTTCGAGTTTTCGCGTATCAATCGCGCCATGTCGTTGAGACTCTTGCGTGATTCGCCGTTTGAACGCCCGTTTTCTTCTTCAAAATCTTGTTCGTTCGATCCCATCCGACGCAGCGGGCTTCTGGACTCCTCGTCATTGTCGTTCGCCGACGCTGGAATCATGGCGTCCACGACGTGCCTGCGGTTCAAGGCGTAAATTGCTAACGCGCACCACATTCCCACGGCGGCGCTCGCGAACGCGGCGCCGTAACCAAAGTACACGCGCACCGTCCCAGCGATCAAGGGCGAAAAGAACGCCCCAACATTGATACAACAATAAAAAATACTGAATCCCGCGTCGCGTTTCGGATCATCCTTGGCGTACAACGCGCTCAACTGCGTGCTAATCGAAGGCTTAAACGCCCCGTTTCCGACGCACACCAACGCCAACCCGATCAAAAACGCCCACTCGCTCGCCATGGCGCCGTACCCTAACGCCATCACCACCGCCCCCACCACTGCGCTTCGATGCGCCCCCAAAACCGCGTCGGCGACGATCCCACCGAACACTGGCGTCAGGTACGCCAAACACGCGAACGCGCCGTACGTCTTCGCGCTCGTCGCCTCCGCCGCTCGCGTCCTCTCCATCATCCCCACCGCATCGCTCGCGTTCACCGCCATCGCGAAATCATAATTCGAGAACGTTTTCCCCACCGTTCGCAGTCCCAACACGCGCTCGACGTCGAACGTCGGATCGCGCAATACCTTCGTCACGTACAGCGCCAACAGCGCGCGCGCGGCGTAGTACCCGAACCGCTCCCACATCTCCGTCGCGCCCAGGACGACGAGTCCGAGCGGGTGCGCGCCGCGCATGATCGTCGCGCGCGCGCGAGCTCCCGCGTCCCGCGCGCGCGGCTCCAGCAGCGGTCGCGCGTCGTTTTCGTCGTCCGAGGGCGCGCTCGAGGTGCCTTCGCCGCGTCGATCGCGCGTCGTCGCGTCGTCGCGCGACGCCATCGCGCGCGCGCGTCGGCGACGACGATTCGCGCGCGCGCGGTCGTCGCTCGACGACGCGGCGTCGCGGCGCGGTGTGGCGACGGCGCCCTCACCGACGACGGTTTGAAATCCGAGTCGTCACTCCTCGAAGCGACGCCGACGTCGCGAGCGCGCGCGCGCGATGGCGTCGAGCGCGGTCGCGGCGCGGTGTGGAACGCTCGCGGCGCCGACGCGCGGCGCGCGGGACGGCGCGCGCGCGCGAAAGACTCGCGCGAGGGCGATGAAGATGACGTTGATGCCGCTGGCGCCGGGCGATCGCGCGACGCCGCGACGCGCGAGGGCGTCGTCGTCGTCCGCGGGGGGCGCGGAAAGTGAGAACGCGACGACGACGTCGTCGAGCGGGCGAGAGACGCGCGCGAACGGTGGCTTGGCGGCGGTGACGGCGGACGTCGAGCGTCGCGTCAACGAGGCGCTCATCGGCGTCGCGGTGACGGTGATCGATAATCTTTACGGTGGACGCTCGTACGCGCGATTTCACGCGCTGGAGACGGTGGCGAGAGTGCCGTATTTTAGCTTTATGTCCGTGCTTCACCTGTACGAGACGTTCGGGTGGTGGCGAAAGGCGGATTATCTCAAGGTGCACTTTGCGGAGACGATGAACGAGTATCATCACTTGCTCATCATGGAATCTCTGGGCGGGGCGGAGCTTTGGAAGGATCGGTTCGTGGCGCAACACATCGCGGTGGCGTATTACTGGATTTGCGTCGCGCAGTACTTGGTGTCGCCGAGATGGGCGTACAACTTGCTCGAGCAGGTGGAATCGCACGCGTACGCGACGTACGACGGATTTTTAAACGCCAACGAGGAGGTGCTGAAGGCGACGCCGCCGCCGAGCGTGGCGGTGCAGTACTACACCAAGGGTGATTTGTACTTGTTTGACGAATTTCAAACCGTCGATCGGGGCGAGAGACGACCGAAGATTGACAATCTGTACGACGTCTTCGTCAACGTACGAAACGACGAAGCCGAACACATGAAGACGATGGAATTTTGCCAGCGTCCTGGCAACGGCTTACGCTCGCCGTCGAGCAAGGAGGCGATGGTATTGCTCAGTAAAGACGCTTGCGAGGTGGACGAGGACTTCCAAGTCGATGAAGATTGTGAGAAGGCGTCCATCGCGGCGAGCGCCGAGGACGAGCGCGTGTGCGAAGGCTTGGTCGACTGCGTCGTCAACTTTGGCACGGGCGCGATGAGTTACGAGCCCGAGGTCGATCGCGAGTGATTTCAATCCGGTCGTCGATTTTACCGTCGCGCGCGCGACGACGCCGACACACTACCCATAGTACAACAATTACGAGCGACGAATTTCTAGATTTTAACGACGCGCGTCGCCGCGTTTCACACCCGTCGCGTCACTCCGCGCGAACGACGCGCGACACCACCATCTCAAACGTGTCCTCGACCACCGCGCGCTTAATCTCTTCCCTCACCGCGGACTCTCCCACCACCTCGCACTCCTCGTCGACGTCCGTCGTCGACGTCGCTCGCCACCCCTCCGGCGCGTCCTCGCTCGTCGCCTCCGCGACGATCTCAAACTCCACCCGTCCCTCCCTCGCCGTCGCCAGTCGCGCCTTCCGCGCGCCTTCGTCCGCGACGAACACAAACTTCGTCGCCGTCGCCGCCAGCGCGTCTCTCGCGTCCCTCTTCCGCGCCGCGCTCGGCGTCTCGCCGCCGCGCGCGTCCACCCGCGCGTCGAACCGGTACGCGTCGAACGCCGCGTTCGCGCGTCGAAACACGACGCCGACGGACGCGCACCGTCCTCGCGCGACGTCTCGTCGCAGGCTCGCGAATATTTCGTCGCAGTACGCGCCGACGTCGGCGCGATGGCGCTTTCCGACGGTGGCGAGCTTGACGCCGAAGAGGTCGGACTTGGCGCTCGAAGCGTCGTCGTAGACGCCGTACCGCGCGACGGCGTGCTGCGCGAGGGCGTTGATGCACTCGAGGAGGACGTCCGCGATCGCGATCGCGGCGTCGTCGCTCGAGTCGGGCATGCGCGGCGACGTGCGGCGGATGATGATGATGTACAGCGTTACAGCGCGGCTCGACGACGAACGAAGACGACGACGCGGCGCGGAATCACACGACCTCGGCGTCGAGTAAACGCCACTCGTTCGCCACGCGCGGACTGGAATGGTCGATGGGAGGTAAAACCATCGGCGCCGCGACCTCGCGCGCCTTATCCGCGCCGAAGAGCTTCTCCGCGAGCGCCAACGCGAACTCGAGCGCGGTGCCCGGACCGCGCGAGGTGACGACGTCGCCGTCGACGACGACGCGACCGTTCGCGCTCGCGTCCGAGGGTAAATCCTTCACGAACGCGGGATGCGCGGTGCACGCCAAACCGTCGAGCATGCCGCGCGGCGCCAACACGACGCCCGGCGACGCGCACATCGCCGCGACGAGCGCGCCCGGCGTCTCCATCTGCCTCGTCAGCGCGCGCGTCAACCGTTCAGATTTCGCCAGATTCGCCGCGCCGGGCATCCCTCCCGGCAGCGCGATCAGATCCCACGCCCTCGTCTCCACGTTCGCGAGATCTCGCAGGCGCGCGTCCGGGACGATTCGCACCCCTCTCGAGCACTCCACCGCGTCGTCGCGTCTCGCGGCGTCGTCGTCGTCGTCTCGCCGCGTCTCGTCGTCGTCCCCGGGTTCGATCGACGCCACCGTCACGTCCGCGCCCGCGCGTCGCAGGACGTCGACGATGATCACCGTCTCCATCTCCTCGCTGCCGCGCGCGATCGGCACCAGCACCGTCGGCGCCGTCGCGCGTCGGCGCGCGTTCGATTGCGATTGCGTTCGCGATCGCGTTCGCGTTCGCGTTCGCGCGCGCATCGCGCGTCGCGCGCGCGTCGGTCGTCCCGTCGGTCGTCCCGCCGATCGTCCCGCGCCGAGCGCGCGCGCGCGCATGGCCGCCGCGGTGCGCCGTCGTCGGCGGCGGCGTCGCGTCGGCGTCGCGGACGCGAGTCCCTTCCGATCGACGAGTGCTGACCCACGAACACGCATTTAAGCCACAAAACGCCCGCGTAATCGAACCGCGCGACGCGAGTCCCCTCCGATCGACGAGTGCTGACCCACGAACACGTATTTAAGTCACAAAACGCCCGCGTAATCGAACCGCGCGACGCCGACCCCACCCGCGCGCGCGACGCGGCGCGCCATTCGACGCCGCTCGAGGTGCGCGACGCGACGCGACGCGACGGCGCGACGCGCGAAACCCGACGAACGATGGCGACGATCGACGCGACGGCTCGCGGCGCGGGCGCGCGCGACGACGGCGCGACGCGACGGCGAACGATGACTGACGCGAGGCGATCACGCCGTTTGCGCAGAGACGGAAATCGCGCACGCGCGCGCGAACGACATGGCGAAGTACTACGGCGACATCGCGAAATCGGCGAAGGGTGCGTGGAAGATCGACGACGACGGCGGGGGGGGGAGACGCGAGGGCGCGAGGATGGATTGAGGGAGGATCGGGGGGACGCGCGCGAGGGCGACGACGCGCGCGGGGCGAGGACGACGAAGGACTGACGATGCGATCGATCGCGCGCGCGCAGACTTGCTCACGGGCGGGTTCAATTATGACACGAAGGTTTCCGTCGATACCAAGGCGGCCGGGACGGTGCGTGAGGCGCGGAAGCGCGAGGCGAGGCGACGGCGGAGAGACGCGAGGCGAGCGGCGGACGACGGACGACGACGGCGCGAGGGGGTCCGCGCGCGCGGTCGAGCGCTCGAGCGCGGCGCGCGGGAGGGCGGTCGATGGGGATATATTTTGCGTCGTCGAGCGGCGCGCGCGCGCGAGGTTCGCGGGACTGACTTTCGGAATGGGTGCGTTTTTCGACGTCGCAGGGCGTGTCCGCCTCCGTCGTTCAAAAGGGCGAGGCGGTGAGCGGCGACTTGAAGGTGAACGCGAACGTTGTCGATCAAGTGATCGACATCGAGTTGAACCAAGATGCCAAGGCGAAGGTGACTGCGTCTTTCCCGTCTCTCATCCCCAACGGAAAGCTTTCCGTCGGCGGTACGGTGCAAGATCTCGAAACCGTCAAGGTTTCCGCTTCGGTGCTCGCCGGTCCCCTCGGCGTCAAGGCTGACGTCGCCAACTACGCGGCGCCGAAGGCCGATGCGAGCTTGTGCTATGCCATCGGTGGTGGCTTCGCGGTCGGCGCCATGGCGACGATCAAGAGCTCCGCGTTGGCGTACACGGTCGCGGCGCAATCCAAGCAAGGCGACGTCACGTACGCGTTGACGGCGGCGGATCAATTCAAGACGTTCAAGGCCAGCGTGGTGACCGCGTTGGACAGCAAGCAAACCCTTGGTGCCGAAGTGGTTTACAAGAAGGCGGCGACGGCGACGATCGGCTACTCCAAGAAGATGGATGGCCACTCTTTCAAAGCCGTCGTCGCCAACCCGGTGAGCGCCGAGTTCAACCCGACGCTCTCCGTGCACGCGAGCCTCGGGAGCTTGATCCCGAAGACGACCGCCACGATCAGCTGCCAAGTGGACAAAACGGTACGTACGACGACATTTTCTTCTCGGAGTCGGAATCGACGATGCTCTCGACGACGCGACCCTTCTTCACGGCGCCTATTGTCAAACAATCGCCGTTCCGCCCGTGTTCGGATGGTTGCCGCGGGTTGCCAACATCAACAATGCTCGAAGATGGTGCCCGCGCTTCTCCGTGCGCGGTGCGCCATAAATAGTATTAATATTTCGCGTCACAAATTCTCGATCGTGTCACTGACCGCGCGCGACGGTTTCTCCCTTTCGAAACAACAGATGAAGTACAAGTACGGCTTCCAGTTCGCGACCAAGCTTTGATCGAGACGGCTCGGACAGCTTCCGTTAGAACACTAGCACGCCGACCCCGTTCGCCGAATCGCTCGTCATTTCTTCCTCGAGCGAGGTGGTGACTTTTAAAGTATACAATACAATATCACGACGGAACGAGCGCCGCGTCCCGAGCGGCGCTCGCCTCCCGAGCCGTCCGCGTCGCGCGTCGACGTTCCTCTAACACTAATCCACCATATTCACCGACGATCGTCGATCGTCACACACCGTCGCGCACCCACGATGGCGGTGCCGCCGGGAACGGGAAATCGACAGTTTGTCGATGACGCGCAGGTGCGTAAACGGACCGCACGCGCGCGCGTCGCGCGTTACGTGTCGCGCAAGCGTCGCGAATTCGTCACGCGATCGTCGAGACGCGATGAATCGTGCGCGCGGAACGCACCGTGTGGAAGCGCGAAGAAGGGGTTGAACGACCCGAATTCGCGTCTCGCGGGCGTGGTCGCGGGATGCGCGCTCGATGCGCGCGCGCGCGCCGTCTGAACGACGCGAAAGACGCGATGAAGACGCGTTCGCGCTCGACGAGCGCGAGAGCCAGAGGACTGACGCGACGCCGCGACGTTTTCCAACCCGTAGATCGCGGAGGAGCAGCGCGAGCTCGACACCAAGCTGCGATCGACGAATACGCGGGATAAACTCGATGCGCTGAAGAGGCTGATCGCGCTCATGGCGACGGGACGAGACGTGAGCGTGTTTTTTCCCTCCGTCGTGGTGAACATCGTGAGCGAATCGTTCGAGGTGAAGGTGTTGGTGTACATGTTCTTGGTGCGAACGGCGGATCAGAAGCCCGAGGAGGCGCTTTTATCGATCAATTCGTTTCAGAAGGATCTGGCGCACCCGAACCCGAGAGTGCGGGCGTTAGCGCTTCGAGTGATGTCAAGCATTCGCATCCAGGTCATCGTGCCGGTGGTTATATTGGCGGCGCGAAAGTGCGCGGTTGATCCGAGTCCGTACGTGCGCAAATCGGCGGCGCATGCGATCCCAAAAATTTACAGAATGGATAACACGCGAAAGGAAGAGCTCATCGAAATCATCGAAACGATGTTGCGCGACAGTACGCCCTTTGTGTTGTCGTCCGCGGTGGCGGCGTTCACCGAGGTGTGCCCGGACAGGATCGATTTGTTGCATCGACACTACCGCAAGATTTGCCGCATGTTGGTAGACATGGACGAGTGGGGACAGATTTTGTTGAGCGAGCTCCTGCTCAGGTACGCGCGATCGCAGTTTTTGGCCCCCGACGCGCACACGCGCGAGCTCGGCGGCGTTTCGGGTAAAGGGGAAAAGAAGCTCGAACTCGCGCTTCCTTCGACAAACGAAGCCTCTTACCACGAATCCAACAACGCCGGGATCCAGTCGATCGTGGCGAGTGGCGCGGCGTTCTATTCCGATTCCGATGAGGAGGAGGAAGACTCCGACGATGACAGCGACGATAGCGACGGAGGCAAGGCGAAGAAGGCGGGCAAGTCGAGCGGCGGCGCCACGGCTGAGTCTCGCGGTCCAGGTTGGATGGACGAAGACCATCGTCTTTTGTTGCGTTGCACGCGTCCGTTACTGCAGTCTCAAAACGCTGGCGTCGTTATGGCTGTTGCGGCGCTGCACTTTTACCTGAGCCCAGCTGCGGACTTGCCCAAGGTTGTTCGAGCGTTGGTTTTCACAGCGCACGGCAGGCCCGAGGTGCGACATGTCGTCATCAAGAACATTTGTACCATGGTCACCACGCAGCCGATATTGTTCCAGTCGCACTTCAATGCGTTCTTCGTCACTCCACGAGATCCGTTGCAAGTCCGCGCTCTGAAACTCGAAATCTTGACGCACATCGTCACGAGCGAAAACGCGCCCACGCTGTTGAGAGAGCTTCAAGCTTACTTGCGCTCATCAAACCACGATTTTGTGGCGCTGACGATTCGAGCCATCGGAAGGTGCGCGGCCATAATGCCGCAAATCGCATCAGTGTGCATCCGCTCTTTGCTCGAACTTTCGCTTCATCCTTCGCCAAAGGTTGCGTCTGAAGCAGTCGTCGTCATTCGCGCCTTGGTGCAACAAAATCCGAAGGAGCACATCGTCGTGGTGATGCGCTTGATGCGTCGATTGGACTCATTGATCGCCCCCGAAGCGCGCTCAGCGGTGATTTGGCTCGCGGGTGGTGAGATCTTTGATGGTGACGCGGAGAACATCAAGGCGTCTGATAAGGAACTCCGTGAAAAGTTCTTTGAACTCGCAGTGCAAATGATGCGTCGCGTCGTCAAGAGCTTCCCAGATGAACACGAGATGACGAAGCAGCAAATCGTGAACACATCGTGCAAGATGTACATCCAAGATCCCATCCGCATCGCGCCAATGCTCAAAGTCGTATTTGCGCTCGCTGCTGCGGATCCTTCGGTGGACATGCGCGATCGAATTCGCGTCTTCCGCGCCCTCTTCCCCGTGGACGGGAAGCCGAGCGCGGTCAAGCACTTCGGAGACGCCGTCGTGCTGTGCGCCAAACCTGAGCCCAAACTCCCGTCACCCGCGATGCAAACGTGCGAGCACGCGCTCGGTTCTCTGTCGCATTTCATGGATCACATGGCGCCAGGGTACACGCCGCTCGCGAAGCATCCGACGGTGCAACCGCCGACGAATGTTCGCGAGCAATACTTCGCCGGGGGATCGGGCAGAGAAGGCTCCTCAGCCATTGCGGTGCACAACGGCAAATCCAACGGCCTCGGTGCGAGTGGATTCTACAGCTCTAGCGATGACAGCGATGATAGCGACAGTGATTCGAGTAGTTACACGGGGAGCGACGATTCAGACGATAGCTCGGATGACTCTGGTGATTCCTCAGACGAAGACGAAGACGAAGACGACGAATCGGACGATTCCTCGTCGTCGAACGACTCGGATTAGCTACCAATGACGAAACAATGTAAAACAAATCGCGTGTCTATATTAAAGCTATTATTAAGCCGCTCGGTGAATGAATGAATGAATGAATGACGCGTCACACGTCGAAACCGTTTTCGCGCGCGCGTTTGAGAAACTCGAGTTGTTCGTCGGACCCCTCCTCGAGCGCTTGAAACATGAAGATTGATTTATCCCCGATATCGTCCTTGATCGGCTGCGAATACTTGCGCAACGCAAGAACGACTAGAAGTGCGAGCACGACGTTCGCCTCCACCCCGCACACGTCTGCGCTCGCGCCGAAAAGATGACTCAAACACATCGCCGGCACGGCGAAGAATAAAAGCGCCGCCTCCGGCTTACCGTAACACATCCCCTCCTTAAACGCCAGCCCTGTCAACGCGGCGAACATCGGACCGACGAGCAAAACGCTCATCGGATGTTCCCAGACGTACACCGGCAGCGGCTCCTGCGCGCTCATCGCGATCGCCGCGCTTCCCAAAAACCCCACCGCCCAGAGCGCGCGCATCGCCGCGCGAATCTCGCCGACGTACATGTGCACCATCAGCAGCGCCCCCCCCAGCCCCAATCCGCCCAAGAAGTACGCTTTTTCCGCGTCCACGTAATCCCCGGCGTGACACAACCCCGCGGTGAGCGCGGCGCCGAGCGACATCGCGCTCAACGACCCTCGATACGCGAACACCTCCGCGCGGTCCGCGGCGTCCACCGTCCAGTCTGCGTAGGCGCCGCGGTACACGCGCGGATCCACCGACTGTTCCGCCGCGAACCGCGGTCCCGCGCGAAGCGGTTTCAGAATATCGAACCTCGCGCGCGTTCGCACCGTCGCGCGCGCCCTCGCGCGCCCTCGTCGGCCCGTCGTCGGCGCCGAACGCGTCGCGATGACGTCCTCGATGCCTCGCGCGCCGACCATGTTTCCTCCCCTCGCGCTTCGCTCGCGCCGCCTCGGCGCCGCGCGTCCGCGCGTCCGCGCGCGCGCG
>MDSX01043753.1_pt1 | contig 12453 bp, 20 predicted proteins | sample 811141 | NCBI WGS metagenome assembly MDSX01 (sample SAMN05326642, study PRJNA326480) | marine metagenome | isolation source: seawater | place: Atlantic Ocean: South East | collected 2010
TGATCGCGGTCTGGCAGGCGTTTCACTTTTACTGCATACACCGCCTACTTCACTGGAGACCTCTGTACGACCGCTTCCATTCGGTGCATCACCGGAATGTCACGATTGGTCCGTGGTCCGGATTTTCAATGCACCCGGTTGAGCATCTTCTGTATTTAAGTTCTCTTTTCGTAATGCTGGTGGTGCCTTCTCATCCAGTACATATGCTGTTTCTCGCTTTTTGGTTGACGCTCTCAACCGCAACTTCGCACTCCGGTTATCAGGAATTGATCGTCGGCAATTTTCGAACGACGATTGCCTCCTTTCATCACCAGCTGCATCATCGTTATTTCAACTGTAACTATGGCGGCATCGATATGCCGCTAGATCAGTGGTTTGGATCCTTCAATGACGGAACTTCGGCTGAGACAAAGAGGCTCCTGAGAAAAACCTAAACGATTCCGACTCCCTCCGCTGTGTGAGGGAGATATATCTATAGATTTAAGGATAGAAAGGGGGTGGATGCCCCTTTCTTGAATCGCTCTTCCTTAAACCGCAACGACATTATTGGCGCAGGGACCCTTTTGACCTTGGCCAACCTCAAACTCAACAGCCTGGCCATCGCTTAAGGTCGCGTAGTCACCACCCGATTGAATTGCGGAATGGTGAACAAATAAATCCTTACCACCGTCATCTGGGGTAATAAACCCGTAGCCCTTACCAGCGTCAAACCACTTTACAGTTCCTTTAGCCATTATTTCCTCTTTTTCTTGAATACGATTGGAGGCGATGGAAGTGCTAGAGCAATCTTCACTTACGCCCATGATTATCAACGATCCCGGTGCCAGAGCATCAACCCAGGCTTGGGGGCGAGAAGTATAAGTGCAAATAACGATGGAGTCCGTAAGTTTTAGGGTAGTTATCCGCAAAAAGTGTGTTTTGTCACAACATGAAGCCCCTATTTGCTAACGTTCCTCTCCCACGCTGGGTGATCGGGATATATCTATAGATTTGAAGATAGAAAGAGGTTGGGCACCCACTCTTCTAAAGTCTGCTGAAAATAGAGTGAAGCGACTCTTTTTGCACCCGCTCGGTAAGGATTTACTGTCGATCGCGACTCCGAAGCCAAGCATCAAAGTAGAGCAACTAGTTCCACATCGCCATGTAATCGCTTGTCCAGCTAACTCGGTTGCGCACAAGAAAAACCCTCAATCTTTGATTCGCTCGTAAGCAGATAAAGAAACACTTATCCCAAAACCCTCTTGGCATAGCGATAAACGCATTTAAGATAAACAACAGCATCAGACGAAGAAAGATCGTCAAGAGAATGTAGATGACTTTCTTCATTGCCAACATTCCACTAAGACAGTAGATGCTTCTGCTTTTTCTGCAAGGTCTGGCCGATCAAGCTGTTCTGTGGGTCTGGCTCGTTCAAAAGTTACGTTATGTGATTGCTGCATCCCTGATCGTCCACAAGGGTCAGCGACGTAGTTTTTTAGTACCCCATCATCATGACGAGACCACGCCTATGAACTTCAAAGCGCCATAGATTATCACCGCAACAGCAATGGCAATCCCAATCCGTCTCAGTTGCTCTGGATTCATGTAAAGCTATTCTCCAGCTACCTACTCTCGCGCCGTTGTTGGGCCTCTGACGAATCGCCATCGCCAGTCTCTCTTCTTTCAAGTTCCTTCATCAATGCTGGGTGATCGGTGGAATCCTCTATCTCCCCTGTCTCCTTGAAATGGTCCCATTCGTACCTATGGCGCTCGTCTTTCATTTTCTTATGTCGTCGAATTTGAAAAGCGCCCAGACCAATCCCAACTACTACAAGAAGAAAGTACTCGACTCCACTCATTTGTCTCAACTCTTAGGCCATGTATCCTTGAGGGCGTTGTGAACGCACCACTCCATTATCCAACACTACATCTACATGAAATTATGTCACGGAATTTTCTTACCAGCAGCGCCCCACTGCAGCGCCGAAACTATCTCCCATGAAGCGCGTCCTCCTCCCACTGCTGCTACTGCCCATCCTACACCCACTAATGCAGACTCAAGCCTGATTGGTTCTGCTCGAACCGCTCCCCTAAGAAGTCTGCAGGTTTCTGGCTTCCAAATGTAAACATCTCAAACCCCGCTTTATGGGGTGTTGTGGCCGTATGAGTGGGGTAGGTGGCTAGCTCTACTCTGATCGCTTATAGGCTCGGCGTCGTAGGGTTTGTAGCCAATTTGAGACTATCCAATGCCTCTTTAAAGACTGCCGCCTTTGGGTCACCTTCATCCTGTAGCTCGCTTAGCGCATGTTCTAGAAGCCTTTCTGAGACGTATTCGGTTTCTCGGATAGTATCCTTTCGTGTAAAGTGCTTTAGTACTGCTTCTACATCTTTCAATTGGTCATACATTTGCGAATCCTTCGATAGCAATTAATGAATCGACATTATAGGACTTCAAATATTGAAGATAATTCTCATTAAAGCTCAACAATTCCATCAAGCGCTCGCCGGAAAAATCATCTTGCTTTTTTGAAGCGTGTCCTCTAACTCTTGACAGAATCATGAAGAATCTCGTCTACCTGTTGGTCTTATTGCTGATGCCAATTGCCCCAGCTATTGGGAAAGAAATGGGTCCAATAACACTCGAGTGCAAGAACAAAGCATCTATACAGACCGAGAGTGCCTCAGTTGCCCTCATCGAGATCGATCCTAAGAGGAACGAGGTAAAGGTCGATGACCAGACCCTTCGAATAGCGACAATATCCGAGGGGTTTGTAACGTGAGCTCAAGAATCAGACTTAGTGTTTCAATTCTTTGTTTGGAATGACTTCAATAAAGAGATGCATAGTTGGTTTACTCGGCCGTGGGATGACTACATGACCGGTCGCTGGCAGCGTAAGGCTAAAAAACCCCTCCGCTGTGTAAGCAGGACATATCTGTAGGTTTAAATTGAACGGGGGTGGGACCCCTTCTTCTAAAGTGAACTGAAAAGGAGCAAAACCTCCCTATTTGCACCCGCTCGGTAGAAGTTTGCTGTCCACCGCAGGGTTACTGCCTAAAGTCATGCCACTCGGACAACTGCCTGCACACAGCCAACTGATTGATTGGCCGCCTGATTTTGTTGCGCAAAGAAAAAAGCCTTTGCCCTTGATTAACTCGTGTGCAGATGACGAGAAAACAATTCCAATCGCACCGCTCACCGCTGACATCCCTGACCAACTTACCCTACTGACGAGGTCGCTAGAAAAGGAAGACGGGGCAGCGCCAACTGAAAAATGTCCTGAGGGAGGAAGAGTGCCTTCAACACTATCGTACTCCGCGATTGTGGCCTTAAGCGGAGCAATAACTGTCAGGGCCTCTGAAACCTGAGTTCGTGCAACATAATTGTTGTACTGGGGTATCGCAATCGCTGCAAGAATCCCGATGATCGCAACGACGATCATCAGTTCTATGAGGGTGAAGCCAGAATTCAATCTTTTCATGTCGGTTCTTTGTTCTTGTTTGGGAGCTATCTTGGATTATGGCCGACCGATATTAGTGCAAGATGACGGCAGGTATTTTTCCAATATTTCCTGATCGTCGCCGCAGTTATGAAATTGTCTGCGTTTGCAACTGCACTCCCACGCAAGACTACCCGTAGAAGGGTCAACGATCGCCAGTAACCAAAATCTCTTTCCGGCAATCTTGCTGCTGATGGTGCCGCCCGGGGAAAAACTGGCGGCTTCGGCCTCTGAATTGAACATTATCTCAGCCCCAGTCCAAAACTCGCGAGTTCTCGCTCTGACATGTCTGACGTACTGACTTGGCCTCCACATCATAGAAATACCAAGCAGTTGGTGCATTTCTTGATCAGAATATTGACCACCTGAGGGTTTGTCTTCCGGAGGGAGAGCGCCGTACACCGAGTAGTATTCTTCGTAAGCGGTTTTGACTACGGGGGCAAGGCTTAACGCCTCAGTCACCTGTGTTCTAGCTACATAGTTCTCATACTGCGGTATCGCGATAGCGGCCAGTACGCCAATGATCGCAACTACGATCATCAGCTCTATGAGGGTGAAACCAAGATTGATTCTTTTCATACCACTGAAGCGGCTTTCAATCGCATCAATTGAATGCGCGCCAACTAGCTATTTTATGGACTCAAAGGGTTAACCAACTGATACGACTACGGTTTCTCAATTATCCAAAATTACCAATGATCATCTTGCCCAGATAGTCTACCGAGCCGATGTAAATACCAATCAGTAACGCAAGAATTACTATCAGGATGATTGCATTTTTCGTCATTGCTATTCTGTTCAAAAGTTTAGCCATTCCGCCCTTTTATCTTATCCCGGCTTGGCAGCCGCAACCAGAAGCGTGTGGGACTAAGAGGTGATATTTCTCTTCCCCCACTAAAACACTTAAAAGAATAACAGTGAGAAAAAATCACCGGGGAGCGACTCAAAGCAAATGACTTACTTTATTTCCCGGAGTTTCACACGAACAGTATTAGGTTTATCACCGCCTAACTTAGGTCGAGACGTCATTTCTATCCCGAGAGATTCATTCAATTCTTTCTCGCGATCACTAATTAGACCAAGGCAATCTCGCATCCTGGCGATAGTCTCGATTGAAAGAATATGTCGATCACCTCTGCGCACTGCCGTTTCACGGGCTATCTCGGTCAAGATCATACGCATCTCCCGCAGTATCTTGGCCTCTTTGGTTTCAGAAGTCATTTTAAGAATTATAGATGAGAGTGATCGTCCCGTTGCTGATACGCTATCAGTATCCTAGAGCAGAGGATTTGTTGGAGCGACTGGGTAATATGACGAAAAATTATCGGCAGGTATTCTTATGTTAACAATTTTATCTCCTGAGACGTTTAAAACTATCCCATGGAAAAACGGTTTAGGCCAGACGACTGAACTAGCCATTAATTGCGGTGGCAATCTAGATAACTTTGATTGGCGATTAAGCATCGCCAGCGTCGTGAGTGATGGTGATTTTTCGAATTTTTCAGGTTATCAGCGTCATTTAGTACTGGTAGACGGCGAAGGACTCATACTGGATCACCGTAATGGTGATATTAACGAGCTAACGAATCTATTAGACGTCGCCGATTTTGATGGTGGCAACAATACCTACGGCAGGTTAGTTAGCGGCAGTATCAAAGACTTCAACATAATGACCAACAACAATTCATTTACGGCTGAAGTTAATTGCTATGTCAAACAACACAGCGCCAACATTTCTTTATTAGCTGACAAACTGATTTTTGCTTATAGCCTTACCAATGAAATAAACATCAAACATGGCAGTAGGACGACCGCGTCAGTCCCTGTCGGCCATTTAGCTCGGTTAAAAACACATCATCCACCCGAAAGCCATAAGCAAGACTCGGCAGTGATTAGCGGCCAACATATGATCATTATTGATCTAATGTCTCTTCCTATCCCCTAGTCCGTCCTCACTTTCATTTGCTGGCAAAGGGGTTCCCGCGCGAATGAGTGAGAACGATCACTCACTCTAAGATCCAGTACATCCAGGCCCAAGTATCGCAATCGTTAACTCTCCTGGCGGAACGGTAAAACTATCAAGTCACCTACTCAGGGCCAAACAACACGTACGACGTCCGTTCTTGCTTGGTAATTGCTCAGGTTGCTTGAACGCGCGAGCGAAGAAACCATGAAGTACAGAGTTTCTCCAGAGACCGGATCCCAACTCGCCAAAGGAGATCGCTTGATATGTCCACCTTCGACAGATTTCATGGGTTTACAGTTCCCATTGGGCGTCATCCACTCCCAGGTCCCTCCATACCAGGCACCGTTTCGGTAAACGAAAACCCAAGGGTTGGCGTTTACCTTAATGTCCCGCGTGCCCGAGGTATGCCGGATGGTGGCGGACGGCCATGTTGAGGTGCCGCCCCACTCCAAACATATTATGCCGCCACCGAGATTGACAGTGAGGTTGTGCGTCACTGGCCAGTTCGCCACGTTGGTATGCAGCCAGTTGACCTTGCTTAATGCAAATTCCTGCTGGCCGCCCGGCGTGATCGGGGCGGTATTCGTGACTTGGGTGGCCCCGGGGCTTGATGTCGGAGATACGGCAGAGGCTGAATCAGCGGCGCAGTCCACCGTTGCATCAACAGTGCGGCCTTCGCTCTTACCAAACGCACAATAGTGAGTCTTCCCAAATGCGCTTTTCGTTTGGCCGCCTCCACTTGCTGTGTAGTGAGCCAACAGATCTGGGTACCTGTCCACATAGGCTTCATAAACACCAGTGGAGACCGTTGATGTCGCGCCAGACGAAGAGGCATCCGACGCAGATGATGCGCCCGTTGCGCCAGAGACTTCAGCCATCTCTTCACCGCCACCACGGTTAAGCGTTGTTGAGGTCCCCCCACCACTCGATGTATCACTACTGCAACCGACGAGAAGGCTTGCGAGAAAAGCAGTCAGGACAATTTGGTTTATATGTTTCATTTTTGGATGATAAACTGAAAGATAACGGGTTCCAATGGTTGTCGGTAAAGTTATCAAGTCTTTTTGGCGAGGCCTCAACCACTACCATTTTAAGGCCACTCAACACCTGTGTAAGCGGTGTCTGAATAGGTAAAATCGACGTATGAAGGCGCCGGAAAATGATTGCGAAGAAGTCGGGGTCCTGTTGATAGACCTCAAGGCAGGTGAAGGTTCTTTTGATCTAGATATAGACGCGCACGCTTGGAAGAAAATCGGCCGCATGGGCCAATTAGATATCCTCTCGGATTGGCTAAACCTATTGCAGAACACTTACAACACAGCCTGTGAGAAGCATAGAGCGGACTTTGGTGTTGACATTGAGTACGATGAGAAAACACGCGTTCATCACTCTACAATTCCTAAGAGGAAAGGACCGAAAGTCGAGTGAAACATCGACAGATATTTCGCGTGACCATCGTTGCACTAGCAGTCGTCGCATTACTGTTAATCATGCGCGGCGAGTAGGAGAAGTAAATGAAACGCGAACAGATTATCCAATGGGCAATCGCGGTAATAACAGTTGTACTGATCTTTCTAATTGTCACGCGAGATCGTGACGCTCACGCCTTTTCGACTCTCACATCTCTGATGTAACCAAAGAATCCGATGTTTTGTTGGTTCCGAAGGGCTCACATTTGGTTTGCCGCTACCATCGTCAGGACTTCACTACTCCAGAATTATCTCGATAACCAGCCATAGAAACACCGCGATATGGCCCAATATTGCCAGCAGCAGAGCCTTTATCAGAACTGCTTGCCAAATCGGCGTTCCGGTAGTCCTTCGGATTGCCATCATGCGCCAGAAGGCTATCAGCGTCATACCCCAAACAATAACAGCACCTCCTGTAATACTAAAGAAAACGGGAAGGAAGATCACCGGAACCAGAGTCCAGATTCCTAGCCAGGTTATGCTCTCCGGGTGGCGTCGAATCCCGTTAAACACCGACACAAGAAGCACCAAAGGTAACCCAACCAAATGAATCTCTCTGAAGAATTTCCCCGAGAGGACAGATCCGGGAATGTCTTCAAGACCAGAATACTGCCCTAGAGAATCGACGCCAACACTTCCAGACAATTTCTTCGTTATGTCCAGCACATAGTCGTCAAAGTAAATCAACGGGTTCGCCAAAAAGATTTCCAACAGGCGAGCTGAAAAAAACCCCGAGACACCATTGCCTCCGACGTAATACAAAAACTGGATTGCGCACAGCGCCGCAACCAAACTCCATCTAAGTCGCTCTCCAGACATTCAAATCACTTCACGGTAAAGACCCAACAGCCGGATCGATAAAAGGTGTTAGCCGTAGGGGATTCCAAACAATTAGTACAGTGGTCCTGCGATAGTACGTAGCGCCCTTTGATTCGGCTTGTCAATCGGGGTGAGGAGAAGAGCCTGACGCGCTGGCTCACTCTACTTCTGTGGAATATCATATTCGATATGTGCACGGACGAGTTGGGCCTTGAGATCCGCATACCCATAAGGTTCAGCACTAGCAAGCATCGTCCAGAAGTTATCCAGCCACGTTTTTTCAGTAGATTTACTGGAAAGTGCAATCACGGCAAGTGCATCGAGCCAGTAGTTCCCCTCTTCAACTCTTTTGGTAATACCATCCAATGCACCAAGATCGGTGTTTGAATCCTGCGCCCGAATACAAAAGCCTTTAAAGTTGTCTTCGTCTTCGAGGGCTAGGGTGTGATTTTCTCTGATCCTTATGATCATGTCGCAATTTTTTCAGTAATCATGTGATTTAACTGCCTGACAAGCAGCAAGGTTAGCCTTTATATATTTATTGCATCTTTCGTATGCTATCGCAGGAACGATCAAACTCCTGAAGATAGGTCGCCTTTCGGTCATCAGCGAGCCACGCTGAAGCAAAACCATTTCGCATAAAACTGATCATCGTTTCCCACGACAGATCTCCTATACGCTGCGCTTCGATCAGCGTTTGCGATAACCAACCAGTTCCGAACTGGGCCGGATCGTCACTATTAAGTGAGATTAAGACGCCTCTTTCCAGGAGGGCCGTCATCATGGATAGATCATCAAACGAAGTCTGTGACTGAAACGCATAACGCGTGGGGCACCCCGTCAGTGAAATGTTCTGGTCGACCAGTTGTTGAACAACTTTGTTATCCTCAAGAGCATTCAACCCATGATCTATCCGTTCTACACCCAGGATCTCAATGCAGCCGCGGATATGCTGAATGGAATTTGGGATATGGACGTCGCAGTGTGATGTAAGCCTATACCCGTCTTTTTTCGCGGTGGAGAAAACCTCAGCAAAAATATCCGGAAAGTTGTGGAGCTCCGGGTTATCGAGCCCGGTTCCGACGATCTGATCTTTGTAGGGCCGAACTGCATTCAGGATATCAAGCGCTTCTTCAGCGCACCTATCCCTCTGAAAATTCATGATCCATTGCGCTTCGACACCAAAATCTCGGGCACCGGCCCGAGTTCCAGACTGCATAGCCTCAAGCTGCGCCTCAATGCCAACACCCTGACGCAGGCCCACCTGAGGATCGAACATGATCTCAGCATAAACAATGTTTTCGCTCTGGCAGCGCTTTAGATAACCACAAACCATATCCTCATAATCCTGCCCCTGGCGCAGGACATTACGACAAATATCCAAAGCCTCAATAAAACTGTCGAGGTTTTGTTTAGGGTCCGACTTGCCTGTATTCTGACCGGATAGAATGTCTGCCGCAGACTTGTAGGGCAGCACAATACCGTTGCGGTCGGCCATAGCGAGCAGCAGATCCGCTTCAATCGTACCCTCAATGTGAACATGCAGTTCCGCTTTAGGCATAGCGGCGATGAATTGCGCGATATCACTCATGCGCGGCCAAAGCGGCTGGAATTCCTCCCCGGCGCCAACGTGCTCATCACCCAGTGCGGCAGCGTTTCAGCGCCATCCGCGTAGGGCAATGTCCACTCCTCCTCAAGAGTGACTTCAAATCCGAGATGCTGGTAGAAGTGGGCTACGCCCATGTTCTGGGTAGTGATCGTGACCAGAGGCCCGGCCGCCTCTGCCAGCAGCTCTTTCATAAATCTTGCCCCGATTCCGCGCCCCTTTTGATCGGGATGCACACCGACACCCCTAATCTCAAAAATACGTCCGTCGCCTTCAAGCGCCGCATGAGTGATGCCGCTCCAGGCGCGCTCATCGGAAACGATCGATTGTTTAACCAGCACGATGAGTCGCTGATGATACGGAGCGGGCACGCCGGGCAGAAACGTCTCCATCTCCTCAAGAGTAAAGGGCACTTCTCCAGCGCCGGCGGCGATATTATCCCCGTGGAGAGGATCCAAACACGCAAAGGCTGCTATCCGTCCATCCTGATCAGTGCACCAAAGCAAAGCTTCCGATTTCCAGTTGCCCCTAAACTCTGCTGCAAAAACAGCTTCAAGAACCCTGTGTTGTTCTGAACGGCTTAAGCTTGGCGGCATAATGGAAGCGCGGCGCGGCGCGGGGCGACTCCCATCCAAGCTCCCGCGAGAAACTTAATTAACTTGGTTGTCTCGGCCAGGCTTGGATTCCCATAGTGCATCGTAATGGGAAAACTTTCAGCCATAGCGGTCTACTGGTTTGCGACCGTTTATAAAACCTCTCTCGCTCACTTCTCTCACCTGGCCGAAAAAAGACTCGTTGCCTTTGATATTAAAACCTAATTTTTTATATAGGCGTCTGGATAATTAGTGAAGTAGTCATTTGAGATAGGCGTCATTACGCCACTTTCAATCACTGCTCCTGCCTCTCTTCGCTTCTCGGTTAATTCGTCATCATCCCGAAAGGCCTGGATAGCCTCCATATTTGGGAACATCATCACGACGTGAAGCTGGTCAGGATTCTCCCTCTCCGTCCCTGCAAAAAGAAACTTGATGCCATGCTCTTCTAACTTAGCATCCTGCTCGTAGACCATTTTCTGCCACGTATCAAATCCTTTGGTAATCGTGATCTGCCCTTTTACTAATATTGCCATTTTTTCTCCTTAACAGTAGGTGGTACACTTGTTTTTGGCTAAAGCATGCTGATAAACCGCTTAGTAGCACTAAGCCTACTTTAATAGGAAAACGATCCGATTGAGTCTCAAAAACGATCCTATCGCTACTTTGGGCAGTCCTCATCTAGAAACCACCTATTATTCGTACTTTTTGCCGGAAATTTGTCTTTTTCACGAAAAAATCATGGGATCCGATTATCCTCTCTATATGAATAGCGCTTCCTTTGAAAGGCTTGGGATTGTTCTGATCGTCTTTGGATCTGGATATGTTGGCCTTGGTTTATTTGACGTCGTTCCTCTAGAGCTAACTGGCGTCAGCATTTCTAATATCAGAATTCCCGCGGGGATTGCAGTCGTTGGATGCCTGATCGCTGCTTTTTCGACCAAGAACAGATAGGAGGCTAAAAATGTTTAAACGGTCTGACTTTTTTTTGCTGTTAGGGGTAATGATTTCATTCTTCGTGTCTGGTTACCTATGGTTTAACGGTCAGCGCATCGAGGGAATATTCACCGCGATTTGGGTTCCATCGATCTTAGGCTTTGGAATTTACTTTAAGCTCATGATGATTTGGGGAAAGCTCAATGACTGATGACATCCTTTTTTTAACCGGGGTAGCCGTGTTTTCCCTAATGGTTGTAGCGCTCGCTCTCACTGTGAAAGAATTTTCCAGTTCGAAGATGAAGAACAACAAGTAGGATGGTTCAAAGGGTCATGAAGGTCAAGAATACGCTTGTTAAAAAGAAATTGGAAACGCATCTACTATCAGGGATGGCTCGAGCATGGGCCAACGCCGCTGTGCTGCCCCAGACTAAAAGTGTGATTAGCTCCTTCGAGTTGATCGTAGCAGTGCCGGGAACTCTCGTTGTTGTTAGTTTTCTACTGGCGCTTTTTCCCACACAGTAGACCATCTCCTAAGAGTAGTAATAGCCAACGGAATCCGACGTCTTGCGACAACTGACCGTAGGCGGTTTTCAGCACATATTCCACCTGTCCTCCTTGATTCCCTCGATATCTTGATCTCTCGTCGGGGCAAATTTATGAAACTCGTCATAATGGCCGTGGATCCCGGGTGGCCTTCCGTAGCGTCGGGTGATCGAGAAAATATCAACGAACAACTTGTCACTTAGCTCACCGTTGGAGAGTTAAGAGGAATCATTCGCGGACTCATCAATCAGACTCTGGAGGGATGCATCGTGGAAAGGGTTATGGAAGGTAAAAGCTCCATCACCCTGCGTGTCGTTGGAAACGGTCGGGCAGACATAAAATGCATTGAATAGTCGCGTGTTATTAGAGCATGTAAATTAACCCGATGATTGCCAGCCCAACCCCGGTAACCCATAGCATCTGCTTATCGCGGCTGTTCATAAGGCGCGGGGCTGATAGTTTGGTGCTGTCATCGTTTATCCCCTCAGACAAATCAGTCGATTCTTAGTGAATAGCTGTAAAATGTTGCTGGGCATGTGGGATCAAAAGTCCTTTTCCTACCCATCGCTCAAATAAACCTACACCTCGAACCTCCCCGCGCTCTTGGGGTGATAAGACGTGATAAGCGACTTTCTGCTTTCCGTACTCGTGGCCCGCCACTATTCCCGTCGCAACGAACCCCATGCTAACCGTAATGGCCAGAAGCGGGGACATGAGCTTTTGGGCTATTTTCTTCTTTAATTTCGCTCTCGATAGTGATTAAGCAAGTAGACTAATCTATGTCTAATCTAGACTAAAAAACGTTGATCAGTTTGCCCTTAGTTTGAAGTTATCTCCTTCCCAGTGAAGGAGGCTTCTAACGCCTTACACTAGGGCGAACTCTCTGAGTTGCTGCAAACTGTTAATTTGACTTATGTCTACTTCGCATCCTAAGGTCAACGACAACTTTCTGGCTTGCCGCCTGATGTGAGCACGTTGAGTCGATCAGCAACATCAGCGTTCTTCGTTCTATTTACGCTTGAGCCGTTATACAGATCCATCA
>MDSX01102835.1_pt1 | contig 12451 bp, 6 predicted proteins | sample 811141 | NCBI WGS metagenome assembly MDSX01 (sample SAMN05326642, study PRJNA326480) | marine metagenome | isolation source: seawater | place: Atlantic Ocean: South East | collected 2010
ACTGCACCTGGTGATTTCAGATTTAAAGACATAAGTGGTGGAGCAGGACCTGATGGTATTTTGGGTACTGCTGACGACTTGGCTCCAGATGGAGTAATTAATGATAATGATCGTGATTATCTTGGGAAAGCTATTCCTGATTGGACAGGTGGAATCACAAATACTTTAAGTTACAAAGGAGTTGACTTTTCAGCATTCTTCCAATTTGCTACAGGCTTCCAGATTTATAATAATAATCTTGCATTTGCTGAAGGCCTGAATAGTGTATTTGCTCCGACACAAAGAGCTTGGGATAACAGATGGCAAAATGAAGGTGATCAGACCATTATTCCTAGATTAGTAAGAGGTGATCCAAATGCAAATAGAAGAGACTCTGATAGATTTGCGGAGGATGGAGACTACATCAGACTAAAGACATTGACACTTGGGTATACATTGCCAAGTGATTTAATGGACAAAGCAGGTATCAGAAGATTAAGAGTATATGCTTCTGCATATAACATCTGGACCGCCACAGGTTATTCATGGTTTGATCCTGAAGTAAGTACTTTTGATGTATCTAATGCATCTGCAGGAACTGACTTTTTGACCTTTCCACAACCAAAATCATTTGTGTTTGGTATAAACCTTGGATTTTAATTAATAGAGTAAATAGAGATAATAAAATGAAAAATTATATATATCAATTTGGATTAATGTTCTTGGTTTTGCTCGCCTCATGTGCAGAGTTAGATGAGCCACAACCTCGAAATTCCATCGCCACTGAATTTGCGATTAACAATTTCGCTTCTGCTTCAGCAGCTATGAATGGAGTATATTCTGATCTTCAGGATGCTACTCTTGTTTTTGATGGATTTCTAGCTTTATCTCAGTTATTTTCGGATGAAACTGTATTTACAGGAACATTTCCAACAAGACTAGAATTTGGAAACTTAAATGTATTTCCTGCTAATGGAACCATGGCAGCAGTATTTTCGGATATGTACGAAGTAATCAATAGAGCGAATAATGTAATTGCTCTTGTACCTGGTGTTGAGGATGTAAGTATGACAGATGCTGTTAAAAATAATTTTGTAGCACAAGCTAGATTTATTAGAGCTCATATGTATCTGCATTTAGTGACCTTGTGGCAAGAAGTTCCATTAATAACTACTCCGACTGTAGATGTAGGAGAAGTGCTGAATGTGTCAAAAAGTTCTTCATCAGAAATTTATGCTCAGATAATTGAGGATTTTAATTTTGCAAAAGCAAATTCTATTGAGAGCTCAGTAAGTAAAGCTACACCACAAGCAGCAACGGCTTTTTTAGCTCGTGTTGCTCTTTATCAGCAAAATTGGAGTCAGGCTCTTTCTTTGGCTGAAGAAGCATTAGGTGGAGTAGATGTAAGTTCAGTACCTTATTTAGAAGATCAGATTTATAGTTTAGCTTTTTCTGCTACAGATGGTAATTCATTGGCCTTCTTTTATGGTCCAGCAGAATTAGGGGGACGTCACTCTATTGAGCCTTCACCTTTTTTAATAAATTCTTTTGAACCAGGTGATGCAAGGTTTCCATTTACTGTAGAATTGAATTTTGCTTCAGTCCCATTTGGATTAAAGTATCCGAGCTTTGCAGCGGCTAATGCAGGTGCAGCAACTGATCCTATTTTCTTCATTAGACATGCAGAAATGGCATTGATTGCAGCAGAATCTGCTGCTGAAATGGGGGATTTTGGTAAGGCTAATACTTATTTCAATCAAGTGAGATCAAGAGCAGGACTTGGTAACGTTACTTTGAATGCTGGTAACTTTGTAGATGCAATACTTGCTGAAAGATTTGTTGAGTTTGCATTAGAAGGGCCATTTCGTTTAATTGATTTGAGAAGAAGAGGACAAGCTGAATTATTCTTAGCTCCTATTGGGTATGATGCTTGTGACAATATATGGCCACTTCCTGTGAGAGAGATTGATAGAAATCAAAATCTAGTACAAGCTGCTTGCTGTAATTGTTAATTCTTTTATAAGAAAATGGTCGAATTACGACCGAAATTTTAAGAATAGGGCTTTGAACAATCTTCAAAGTCCTATTTTTTTATGCTGGATCTTTGAAAAATGAAATTCTTTTCTTCGTTTTCTGGATTAATTTTTGAAGACTAGATAAATGATACACATTTAACATTAAAGGTGTGATTATATATTGCTTCCTAAAATTACCTCTTAATTACTTCATCTATAAGTAGTAACATATATTAAAATACTATATGTTATGGCAAAAATTAGACAATTTGGTTATTGAGACAGTTTTTTTACAAACTATTGGACATTCGAGGCATCGCTTTTTGCCTCAAAAACGTATTTTTAGCGATTATTTTAACACAAGTGTTAATTTTTCGCTGCCGAAAGCGAATTCACTTAAATCGTATTATATAATTCTAAAGCAAAAAAAAGTATGAAAAGATTTACTCTACTTTTGTTCGCTCTAATTTTTTCTGTAGGTGCAATGATGGCACAACGTACTGTGACGGGTATAGTGCTTGATGATACAGGAGAATCTTTAATTGGGGCAAACGTCTTAGTGAAAGGTACCACTACTGGTACAGTCACTGACATTGACGGGTCTTATTCTATCGATGTACCTGATGGAAGTAATACCCTTGTCATCAGTAGTGTAGGATACACTACCGAAGAGTTTGATGTAACAGGCCTTACTACTCTTGACGTAACACTTTCCACAGGGGAGTTGTTAAGCGAGATCGTTGTAACAGGTCTGGGTATCAAAAAAGAGAAAAAAGCTCTTGGTTACGGTGTAACTACTCTAGACAGTAAAGATCTTACTGCGCGTCAGGAGACTGATGTAGCAAGACTTTTGAGAGGTAAAGCCACTGGTGTGGATATCACTCAGACTTCAGGTCTTGCAGGTTCAGGAACTAACATTGTGATTAGAGGTTACTCTACCATCACAGGTTCTAACCAGCCTTTATTCGTTGTGGATGGTGTCCCTTTCAACACCGATACAAATACAGGAAGTCAAGGTTTCGGTTCTGGAGGAGCTACAGCATCTTCTAGATTCTTAGATTTGGATCCTAACACTATTGAGGAAATATCTATACTAAAAGGGCTTTCTGCTACTGTTCTATACGGAGAGGCAGGGAGAAATGGTGTGGTATTAGTTACTACTAAAAATGGTTCCTCGGTAGATGATCAAAAGAAAATGGAAATCACTGTAAATCAGGGATTATTCCAGTCTGAAATTGCTAACCTTCCAGATTATCAAAACACTTATGGTAATGGCTTTAATGCTGGATTTGGGTGGTTCTTCTCTAACTGGGGAGCTGCATTTGATGATTTGAGACCTTCGTCTTATGGATCAGATTATAGGGGAGAGGAAAATGGGCAAGTATTAATTACTCACCCATTAGATCAAGCTCAATATTATGATGACTTTGGTGATGAGTTTAGAGATGCTAAGTATCCATACCAGCCTTATGAGTCTCTTGAGAATTTCTTTGATCCTGGTTTCTCATCTAACACATCAGTTTCTATCCAAAGTAGATTAGGAAGTAATTCTTCTCTATCTGCAACATACTCTTTCTTAACAGAGGAAGGATTTACACCTAGAAAGGATGATAGAAATGGCAATACGAGATCTAACTTTTTAGATAAGCACAATTTTGGACTTGGAGCAAGAACCAAATTGTCTAGTGGATTGAACGTTAGGGGTAGTTTTAACTATGTATCCACCGCGAGAGAAACTCCTTTAACAGGTACTGCATTTGGTGGCGATGGTAATGGATTATTTGGAGCATTAGTTTTTACTCCAAGATCAGTTGACTTAAACAACTTACCTTATCAGTCTCCTGTGGATGGTTCGAATGTTTATTACAGAAGAGGTTCTCCAATTCAAAACCCACTATGGACTTTGAATAATGCAGGTCAAAATGAAGATGTTCAGAGATTCTTCTCTACTATGGAAGGAACATATGACGTTAATGATAATTTGACAGTATTATATCGTCTGGGTTTAGATAACTATACTCAGAAGAATCAGAGATATATCAATAGAGGTGGTGCAAGAGCTCCAGATGGTGAATTATCTTCCTTCAATACTTCAAACAGGATTACAGATCAATTATTAAACTTGCTATATAACTTCGAGCTTAATGAAGATCTAAGTATTGATGGTGTTGTAGGTGTGAATAGCAGAAGAAATGTAAATAAAATCAACGGTATCATTTCTACTAACCAATTTGTATATGGTTTGGTAAGACATAGTAATTTCATTGATAACAATAGTTTTGATGCGGTCACAGAAGAAAACACCTTAGGTGTTTTTGCTACTGCAACCTTAGGATATAAGAGTTTCTTATACTTGAATTTACAAGCTAGAAATGACTGGACTTCTACATTAGAACCAGAAAACAATTCTGTACTTTATCCTTCTGCCTCATTGTCATTTGTACCTACAGATGCAATTGCAGGCCTTCAAAATAATTCAATTTTGAATTATATGAAATTGAGACTGGGATATGGAACTTCTGCAGGATATCCTGATCCTTATGCAACAAGAAATGTTCTGAATACACGGACAAATCAGTTTGTGACAAATTCTGGACAAATTTTAAATACAAACGGAGTATCCTCTACATTGGGTAATAGAAATTTAACGAATGAGTTATTTGTTGAAATAGAAGGAGGAGTAGAAGCAAGATTCTTGAATAATAGAGTTGGATTAGACTTATCGATATATGATAAGACTTCTCAAGATTTAATCATTGCGCTTCCATTGGATCCTGCTACAGGTGCAACGAGTACAACAGTGAATGCTGCTGAAGTACAGAATAAAGGTATCGAATTAGGATTAGATATCACACCAGTTGTGGTAGGTGATTTCTCATGGGATTTGACATTGAACTATACTAAGATTTCTTCTAAGGTGAACAAAATCTTTGAAGGAATTGAAAGAGTATATGTTGATGGATTTGGAACTTTAGGTAATTATGCAATTCCTGGTGAGCCATTTGGTGCTATCTATGGACAACAGTTCCAAAGAGATGACCAGAACAGAATCGTTGTAGATGGACAAGGTGGATATGTAAGAGGTGGATTCGGTGTGATTGGTGATCCAAATCCTGAGTTTACAGCTAACTGGATTAACAATTTCTCATTCAAAGGTTTGAGTTTAGGATTCCAATGGCAGTATATCCATGGTGGTCAATTATACTCGTCTACTGTAGGTGCACTACTTGCAAGAGGAAACACTATTGATTCTGACTTTGATAGAGCAGTACCTATTGTACTTCCAAATGCAGCTAATACTGATGGAACTCCAAATAACAAGCAAGTTTATGTAGGAGATGAGGCTTTTGCAACATTCTTTACTGCAGAGGGTGCAATATTGGATGCAACTGTATTAAGATTACGTCAAATGTCTTTAGCATATGTACTTCCAGAAAGTATCTTAAGCAAAACTCCATTCGGAAGATTAGGGATAACAATTTCTGGAGAGAATATGTGGTACAAAGCTCCTAATATTCCAAAGGGAATGAACTTTGATCCTGAGATAATCAGTACAGGTGTAGGTAATGGTAGAGGATTGGATTTCCGTACAGCTCCAACAGCGAGAAAATACGGTATCACATTAAATGCCACTTTCTAAATAATATTCACATCTGAATAGATAAAATAAGAATATGAAATTTATAAATAAATTAATAATAATCTTACTTGTTATAGGTCTAGGTGCCTGCAGTGATATTTTGGACCTGGATCTTCAGGATAATCCAAATGCTGTAACACCAGAGAATGCAAGTTTGAATGACTTATACAACAGTGTTCAATTGAACTTTGTTGGTACTTTTTTAAGTGCACAATTTACTGCAGGAGCTGCAGCCAGAATGTATCATGCTGGTGGAGGAACCTATGAAGATTTTGCACCAGCTGAGCAGCTTGATGGTCTGTGGACAAATGCTTACACAAACTTATTTCCAGATATTGAAGCCTTGTTGGCTATAGCTGAACCTAATGGATTTGATATTCATGCAGGATCTGCCAAAATAATGAAAGCATACACAATGCTTACATTGGTGGATATGCTAGGAAATGTTCCAAATTCACAAGCTCTTCAGGGAACTGATCAGATTTCACCATCTGCAGATGCTGATAGCGATGTTTATTCATCTGCTTTAGCACTTTTAGATGAAGCGATAGGCCAACTTAGTGGTTCATCTGCAAGTAGCCCTTCTTTCGAAGGATTCTTTGGTGGAGATGCATCACAATGGGTTAGAGCTGCAAATACATTGAAATTTAAGTCAGCCATGAATATGAGAGATGCATCTACTATTAACTCTTTGGTGAGTAGTAATAGTGTAATTGCATCAAGCGATGACGATTTTGAAGCACAGTTTGGTAGTCAAAGAGCAAATCCAAACTCTAGACACTGGATGTATAATAATCACTATGAGGCGAATGATGGAAATTACTTGTCGAATTATTTCATGTGGTTATTAAATGGTGATAAAGTAGGATCTTCAGGAGCTGCTATAACAGATCCAAGATCTAGATATTACTTCTATAGAAAAGTTGAAGATGCTGGTGCTCAGGATCAGACAACTTATTCTTGTCACTTTTCTATATTCCCTGACCAAACTGCAACACCAGCACATTGGGAGGCAACTAGTCCTAACGTACCTTATTGTATTATACCAAATACAGGGTATTCAGGAAGAGATCACTTAAATCCTGATGGAATTCCACCGGATGGTCCTATCCGTACTTCTTATGGATTATATCCAGGAGGTGGACAATTTGATGATGAGTCTTTTGGAGACACACGTCAGGCTGGTACATCTGGTGGACTAGGTGCAGGAATTGTTCCTATCATGTTGTCTTCAATGATGGATTTGATGAGAGCTGAGGCTGCATTAAACCTTAATACAAATGATGATGCTAGGGCTTTATTGGAAAGTGGAATTAGAGCATCAATGGCAAAAGTTGTTTCATTTGAAAGTCTAGTTCCTGCTACAATGGGTGATCAAAGAGAGCTTAGAGATGGCAGCAGTGGTACTGTTCAAGATTTATATGGTGCTACACCAGCTCGAATTGACAACTATGTTGCAGGTGTTTTAGAATTGTATGATGCTGCAGATGCTGATGGTAAATTAGATTTAGTTGTAAAAGAGCAAATGATTGCCTCATGGGGTAATGGTGTAGAGGCTTACAACTTATACAAAAGAACAGGAAAGCCAAATAACATGCAGCCTGCATTGGAAGCTGTTTATGGTGATTTTCCACGTTCATTCTTTTTACCTGCAATTCACGTAACAAGAAACGGTAATGCAAGCCAGAAGGCTTTCACTGATCGTGTATTTTGGGATGATGGATCAGTTGATCTTTATTAATCACACATAAATCGAATAAATTATTATGAAAATTATTAATAAAATAATGGTAATGTTCGCGATACTACTTGTAGTATCATCATGTGAAGATGAGAACAGACTTCCATTAGTGGTTTTAGATACCGTAGAAAAAGGAGCTTATCCTAGATTAATAGATCAAACCGATAAGTTAATTAACTTGTTTGATATAGCAGGATCCTCCTATACTTATAACATTGAATTTGTAGATGAAGAAGGAGGGGCTTTGGTTTCTCAATATGTTCTTGATCTAGTCTATGATGACAATGATCCATCTAATGGTGACAATAGTTCAGGACCAAATGAATATTTGGTAATTCCTTCGAGTGCTTTTTCTCAAGGAGCAAATGGATTTTTGCAAGCACCTACGATTTCAATATCGGGTAGTGATGCACTTGCTGCTGCTGGTGTTTCTGCAGATCAAGTAACTGCAGGTGACAATTTTAACTTTGTAGGAAGAGTAGAATTAACTGATGGAAGAACATTCTCTCAGTCCAATTCATCTGCTACTGTTGTCGGACCTGCTTTCCAAGGACACTTCAACTTTACAATGCCAGCTTCTTGTCCATCTGATTTGACAGGGACGTATGATTATACAACAACTAACATGTGGTGTGATGCATCAGCTAGCATTTCAGGTACGGTTGATGTTGAAGCTTTAGGTGGCGGAGTTTACAACTTGAGTGACTGGGCTTTGGGTTCTTACGTAACGTGCTACGGCGGCGGTACGGCTGGAGGATCAATGTCATTTACAGATGTTTGCCTTGAAGTGACAGTTAATAGTGGAGTTGATGGATTTGGTGATACATGGACTTTTGAGTCTTCTGTATCAGGAAATGAGTGGACTATTGATTATGTGAATACTTATGGTGAATCTGCTTCTTCCATATTGTTTTATCCAGGAGGTGCTGATTGGCCTATTACTGTGAAATAGAAAATTTTATATTTTCAGCATAAGAAGCCATATCCAATTAATTTTGGATATGGTTTTTTTATTTAAACTATACTATATGATTAAGATCTGGTTTATAATATTTTTACTTTTCAAAGTTCAAACAGTTTTTGGTCAAAATACTGTAGGAACTATAAGTTGGGATAAAGAGCAATCACTAGAAGGGTATAATATGATTTATCCTCATAATCAATCTACAGTTTTCTTACTAAATAATTGTGGAGAGACCATACACTCATGGACTGATGAAGACAATTTTAGACCTGGGAATACAGCATATTTATTAAAAAATGGATATTTAGTAAAAACGAAACGAGGGAATTCTCCAATTAATGATCCTATTTGGGCAGGAGGAGGAGGAGAATTTGTCGAGATTAGAGATTGGGAAAATAATTTAATATCTTCTTATTTCTTAAACGATAGTACAGCTCGATTGCATCATGATGTGGCCGTCATAGACAATGGAAATATTCTTATGGTTGCTTGGGAGCTGAAGTCCAAAGAAGAAGCAATAGAAGCGGGGCGACGCCTAGATCTTTTGGCAAATGATGTATTATGGTCTGAAATGATTTTGGAGTGGAATCCATTTACAGATGAGATTATCTGGGAATGGCACGCTTGGGATCATCTAATCCAAGAAAATGATAGCCTATCTCAAAATTTCGGAAAAGTAAGTGAGCATCCGGAATTAATTGATATCAATTATGATGAACATGATGGGCACCAGGATTGGCTACATATTAATAGCATTGACTATAATTCAGACTTAGATCAAATAGTTGTAAGTGTGCCATATTTCAATGAGTTATGGATTATAGACCACTCCACAAATATTACAGAAGCTGCTTCACATTCAGGTGGTACTAGTGGAAAAGGTGGTGACATAATCTATAGATGGGGAAACCCAGCTGCCTATGGCTCTGGAGACATTAATGATAAGATGTTGTTTTTTCAACACGATGTGAAGTGGGTTGTTAATGAAAGTAATGGAAGCCTAAATAATTCTAATCAAATAAGCCTATACAATAACAGAGTCAATGACAGATACTCGAGTATTAATCAAATTCAAACCGATTTCAATTTTGCTACGAATACTTATGAATTAGTTGATGGTGTCTTTGGACCTGAGGATTTTGAAAGCACAATTGTACATCCTGATACATTGGATATCACATTATCCACAGGGCTATCTAGTGCACAATATTTACCTAATGGAAACACTTTGACATTATCAGGGAGATGGGGCTATGCATATGAATTGAATTCAAATAACGAAGTTGTTTGGGAGTATAGGGTTCCTTTACTTGGAGGATCTCCAGTAGATCAAGGAACTGATTTAACGGTAAATAACAATATTACATTTAGAATGGATCGTTACTCTTTGGATTTTCCTGCTTTTATAGGTAAGGATTTACCTCCTGGACAACGATTAGAATTAATCCCAAATTCTTTGGTATGTGACGTTATATCTGATACTGAGGATTTTGAAATTAATTCAAGCGATATTCGGTTATTGGGTAATCCAACATATAATGACTTAAATCTAATCTCAGAAAGAGATGGAGGTATAGAGATTATTGATTCTAGAGGATCTTATAGGAAACGAATTGAAGTTAAAAGAGGTTATAATAGTATTGATTTAAAAGAATTTTCTAGTGGAATGATATTTCTTAAATCTACCAATGGAGAAATCTTAAAGTTTGTTTTGCTCAGATAAGAGAATTTATTGGTTCATGATGTTTAGGATTTACAACTCACTAATCTTACTAGTTTTCATAACTCATTTTACAGCTGCTCAGAATAGTCCAGTATTTGAAGAAGTTAGTAGCAAAGTATCAGGTATTACATTTCAAAATACTATTCAAGAAAACCTTTCATCACAAGAGAACCTTTTCGACTTTGATTATTTCTATAATGGAGCTGGAGTTGGAGTAGGTGATATTAATAATGATGGCCTTCTAGACTTGATATTTTGTGGAAATCAGCAACCCAATGAACTTTATATTAATAAAGGCAATAATCAATTCAAAAAACTTGAAGGGGCATTAAATGTTGATGGAAAGAAATATTGGTCCAATGGTGTAACGATCGTTGATATTAACAATGATGGATATCTAGATATATACATAAGTCAAGGTGGCCCTCATGTTTCGGAAAAAAGGAAAAATTTGCTTTTTATTAATAATGGAGAACTGACTTTCACAGAATCCGCATCATTATATGGTCTAGACGATGAAGGCATTAGTACACAGTCTGCCTTTTTTGATTTTGATAAAGATGGAGATTTGGATTGTGTTGTGATGAATGAGAATAGCTTTTATGGCAGAGACCCAATAAGTTTTTATCAGGATGTAGGTGAGAATGAAGATGATTTTTGGAGAAGTTGTAGCCATTTCTATATTAATGAGGGCGGAAAGTTTAAGGATGCAACTGCTGATGTAGGACTTCTTAAACCAAGTTTTGGTCTTGGTCTATCCGTATCTGATATCAATCATGATGGCTGGATAGATATCTATATAGCTAATGACTACTACATTCCTGACGCCATGTATATCAATAATAAAAATGGCACATTTAGTGATCAAATAAAAGAGAGAACCGATCAAATATCCTTTTATGGAATGGGAGTGGATATTGCAGATATTAATAATGATGGAAGTCAAGACATATTTGTCCTAGATATGGCGTCAAGTGATCACTACAGGTCCAAAACCTTAATGCGGTCCATGAATGTCTCTAATTTTAGATTATTAGTAGAATCATTGAGGTTTCCGCACCAATATATGTTCAATTCACTTCAACTAGCTGATGAGAATGAGAAATTCTATAACGTCTCACAATTCAGTGGAATTGCTAAAACGGATTGGAGTTGGTCTGTTCTTATGAATGATTTTGACCTGGACGGGCATAAAGATATTTTTATTACGAATGGTTATAGAAGATATGCTCTTGACAATGATTTTCAGAATGAAGTTGCGACTGTCCAACGGACATATCAAGGATCAGTTCCTCTCAGCGAAAAGAAGAGACTATATGATTCTATGCCAACAGAGGCTCTCTCTAACGTGATTTATCAAAATCAAGGGAATACTTCATTCAATGATGTTACAGGTGATTGGGGCTTAAGTAAACCGACTTATTCAAATGGTGCAGCAGTAGGTGATTTTGACAATGATGGTGATTTTGATTTAGTGATCAACAATATTGATGAAGAGGCTTCTCTATACATAAATAAGTCAATAGAAAATGGTAGAGGAAATTTCATAAAAATAGTAGATAAAGAAGGTGACCCTTTCTTTTCAGCGACAATAAAGCTAGATGATGGTACTAAACAATTTGCTGAATCAAAGACTGTTAGAGGGTATATGTCTTCTTCAGAAGAAGGTGTTTTTTTTGGTCTCGGATCGAGAAAAAGAATTGAAGAATTAGAAGTCAGATGGACAGATGGCTCTATACTCAAAAAGAAAAAAGTCAAAGCAAACCAAATTCTTACAGTTTCTAAACCCAATAAAAAGAAAGGTTCGAAAACCAAGGAAGAGGTGACTCAAGATTATTTGGCAATTGACCCAAGAGATATTGGAATTGATTTTTCCCATAATGAAAATGAGTATAATGATTTTTCCAAAGAGATTTTACTTCCATATAAGCAGTCCACATTAGGCCCTAATATTGTGAAAAACGATTTCAACAATGATGGTTTAGAAGACATATTTATTCTAGGGGCATCTGGCCAATCTAACCAACTATATGTACAGACTTCTGAATCATGGGAAAATGTGCCACTTCCAATTTTTGAAGAGGATAAACAATTTGAAGACTTAGATGCAATATTTTTTGATCTTAATAGTGATGGATGGAACGATATTTATATGATAACAGGTGGTAATGAAAAGAGACGAGGTGATACCATCTATAATGATCGGATATACATCAATGACAGCGGAAAGGGATTTCATAGGCACCAGTCTTTAGTTTTAGATCAATTACAATTCAGTGGCAAGGATGGAGAAGTGATTGATTTTGATGAAGATGGTGATGATGATCTTGTTATTGCCAATAGAATTGTACCTCAAATGTACCCTTACTCAGCACCTTCTTTCATTTTC
>MDSX01061003.1_pt1 | contig 12441 bp, 10 predicted proteins | sample 811141 | NCBI WGS metagenome assembly MDSX01 (sample SAMN05326642, study PRJNA326480) | marine metagenome | isolation source: seawater | place: Atlantic Ocean: South East | collected 2010
AAGATATGCAGAGAGACAATGTAGCCCGCAAGGGTCTAGATTCTAGCCGTCCACAGCGCAGAGTCGTTGATGGACACACAAAGCCTTGTGAAGAATGCGGAGTCCTAGATTGGAGAACCGATAACAGCCGCGGAGAGGTATCTTGTGGTGGCTGTGGTTTGGTTGTTGAAGAAAATGTGATTGACCCAGGCATCGACTGGACCAACCATGAGAACACCACTGACCGTTCACGTATTGGAGCTCCTGCCACACACACACTCGCAGACAAAGGTCTGAACACCACAATCTCAAATTCGGATTTGACTTCAGGGGCTGCTGGCAGGCTAGGAATGTCTGCTAAAGCCCGTCGCGACTGGCGCCGTCGCAGAGTAATGGACGAGCGTTCAAAGACTCGTGCTAGCCGTGCTCGCAACCTAGTCAAGGCGAACCAAATGGTTCGCGATAAGTCCGGTCTGCCTAAGTCTATGCAAGAAGAGGTCTGCAGGTTGTACAAGATTTTGTCTCACCAAGGATTCGTCACAGGTCGCTCGATTGCAGGTGTCACTGCAGCATGCACATACCTCGTGGCACGTAAGGAAGGAGTCCCGCGCCAGATTCCAGAGATAGCAGAGACCTTCTTGGTTGATGAGAAGGAATTGTCACGCATGATTCGTCACATCTCACGCAAGTTCAACATGCACAAGATTTCGAGCCCTTCCGATTACTTCAGTCGTTTCATTAGCGACCTGAAGCTGCCGCCAAACATCTCTCTACAGGTCGAACACTTGTGGAAAGTACTGCAGCCTCGTGCAGACTTGTGGCAGGGTAAGAAGCCGATGGGAGTTGCTGCTGCGTTGATTTACAAGGCTGCTGCAGAAAGCGGCCACAAGAGAACCCAAGCTGAGATATGTGCGGTGGCAAAGGTCTCAGAAGTAACGCTTCGCCAACTCAACCGTATCATAGCAGGACTATTCAAGAGCCTAGGTGAAGCAGATAAGAACTGAAGATATATTCATTTGTTGGGTGTTCTTGCAATGTCTATGAGCCGCCGTACTAACCGTGTTCAACGCAAGGTAAAGATCCCTTCCAGCAAGAAAAAGAAATCTGGTGCTAAGAAGGAAGAGAAGCCTGGTGAAATCCCGTGTGGCATCTCAAGTTGTGATGGTTTCGCTGACAAGCATAAGGGTGGGCGCTCACTAAGTCAAGAGAATGCTATCGACACTTGGGGCGAGGGTGGATTCACAGTTCGTAAGAATCGAGTCCGAGTCTGTAAATCCTGTTACAAGGTTTGGAAGAAGGATAACAAGGACGATATGACTTCTCATTATTGATCACTTTCACTTTCACTTGTAGTCTGTGGGAAATGAATGTAGACCTCAGGCAGTGAATTCAGTTGTCATGAGACAATTGAGAACAGTGATACGCTCGATGATAACCTCTGGTGGTTGCGTCGTAGCAATGGATGATGCAACAATAGTTTGGAAACCGAAACACGACAGGCAAAAACGAGTAAGAATTGCAGCCCCTGCCAGTGTTTTACTAGGTTTAATCGGTCCTGACGGAATGGTAGACAGGGTTGTTGCAGGAGATGTGTGCGGTGGAGTGAATTTGATTTCGCTAGATTCGATGGAAGTTGTGGACAGATTTGTAGTTGGAAATACCAAAATCCGTTCGTTATGTGCTTCATCGATTAGTGGTGAGAGTATTTTGGTAGGATGTGAGAATGGTTCGGTGTTTATGATTGGAGCTAATGTTCCTAATCGTGTTTTGAACTTGTTCGATCTTGATGGACCAGCATCAGCACTAAGGATAGTGGGTCAAGATTTGCATATCCAGCAAGGATGGGAAAGGAAAGTTGTAGCATGGACTGGTCAGAAATCAGTTCTTGTCGCTTAATTTCTCATTTTCTTTCAGGGGCCAAGGTGGTTCTGAGGTCAAGAAGTATGCAGTTCTTGCAGGCCTTGGCCAACTTCGAGGGACTTCACCATCATTCGCTTGACATTCTTCAAGGAAATTCAGATGCTGACTCAAGACCTCATCTATACGTTGATTCCCTTTGATTGTAGGACCTCTTGCTGGAACAATACTCTTGGGCGCTAAGTCATGAATTGTTTCTAAGGAAGTAATCAATTCTGGCAAACTTCCCCCTGGCATATCCCACCGGCAAGGGCTGTCTGCTCTAGGCAATACTGCTCCTGCAACAAGAACTCCCCGTTGTTTTTCGAAGTAACCCATGCCATCACTACAATGGCCAGGTAAAGATAGTGCAAACAACTCGCCATCTCCTAAATCGAAGGTGTCACCTTGAGCCACCGGTTCACACTTTGTACTTGGCATGTCAGAATCATATCTGTTAGCCCAAGTTGTGTAAAAATCACCAGTCTCTAATACTGAAATAGCATCGCTGTGGATATGTATTGGTATGTCTGCAAACGACTCTGAAATATGCTTAGCAGCTCCTGAAAACGGGTAGCGGCGACTAGTTAGCAATATTCTGTCTAGTTGGCTTTCATCACCTTTTTGCTTCAGATGGCCGGTTATTCTCTCCACCTGCAGCATTTGATACCAGGTTGTTCCCGTGTCCACCAGAACATTGCTATCGCTACCAGCGAAGATGACAGCATTTGCGTCATGGTGTATCCCAGGCAATCTGATGATGCGCACAAATTACTCCACGAGGTCACAGTGCTTCAAACATGGGTATCTCAAATACGGTTTGGGTTAAATACAGGGAGTGAGTCGGCGGAATCATGGCTAGATTTCCTGAAGCAGAGGCACGTTTGCTTCACGTGAAGATTTGCATGAAGTGCAATGCGCGTAATGCAATGCGCGCAACATCTTGCCGCAAGTGCAACTACAAGGGATTGCGTCCTAAGAATGTCGAGCGCAAGGGCGCCTGATCACAGAATCCCCAGTAACGGCATGATGTATGCCATTGGCCCTCCTACGAAGAATAGTGGAATTATTGCAGGCCATAGGAATACCAAGAGCGGGTATTTCCTAGTGACCCATACTTCCTCGACTCCATTTTCTTTCAGAATCGAAATATCTTCCATTAGTTTCTCTTTGCTAGGTGTTTTTCTTGGCGCCCTAGTGCGATGAATAATCTTCTTTTCACCACTTGGCATTTCAGCAATTGTAGAAAGAAGCCAAACATGATTGCTGAGAACTTGTTCTATGTCCATCTTCTCTGCGTGCCAAATTAATTTCAGCGTAGTATTTCCTTCTCTCAAATTTTTGAGAATCATAATTATTGGTAGAACTAAGAATGCCAAACCTCCCCATACAAGCAAAGCTATTGCGGGCGGCATCGCAATTACAGCATCTTGCATAGCGTCGGGATAGAATGTCGGGATGCTCGACCAAGAAGGAACCAAAATCGCAACCCACATCAATCCCTTACAATCTGCTCCGCCGTGAATTAACCGCATTCTCCAGGCCATGTCAACTAGGAATATTGGAATGAATACTGCAAATGTAGACCACCAAAGAGTTGCTTTTTCGCTGGCTTCTCCTGATAGGACTGACAAAATCGAATCATCGGAGTGAAGCAAAAGCCCCTGCACTACACCCGCAATCCCAACGATATACCATGCGCTCACAGCCAAATCAAGACGACTGCCTGAACGAATGTCATTTAATGAAGGCCTACCGATAACTGCTACAGATGCATATGCTACCATTCCTGCGGCTGTTGCAAAGACATACCATTCTGCTTCTGAATTCAATAGGTCGAGAACCCACAAGAAGATTGCTGGTTTAGCCCAAGTTATCCAGAATTCATTTGGAACTCTTCGCTCTTTATGGTCTAGCCATGCAGCAATACCTAGTGCCCAAAATAGCACGATTAGCCGAGTCCAGGATATGACTTCCCCCGAATCCATGAAACTCGGGTGGCGGCAATCACCTTAAAGGAGGCACTCTTGAGAGAAGTGTGCGCGAGTCTTTGTGCAGGTGTGAGTTATGTCCGACATCGAAACTAAGTTGGGGCAAATTGCCACAGTGATTAACCAAATAGACGACCCTAAAGTTCCTAGAAATATTCGCAAGGGTGCAAAAGAAGCATGCGAACAATGGTTGTTGAATAAGTCCAAAGAAATGGATATCAGAATTGCAATTACACAAGCTAAATTGGAAGAGTTATACGAAGATCCGAACATTCCACCAGAATTCGGAACACTAATTCTGATGATTAATACCGAATTAGAGAAATTGCTTAGAGAAACTCTCTAATCATTCTTCTTCGCTTTCTTCTTCTAACTTCTCGATTAAATCTTCGAGATGTAGACGTAGATTTTTCGGGACTCTGCCAGGTGAAATGTTCTCTCTGAGTTCTGTAAAATCGTCCCGGCCATGTAATGCGGTGAGTATGAACTCTATTTCATCAGCACGAGCTCGGCCTCTCTTTAGAATGGTTTGAGCAGCAGATCTGCTAGAGATTCTAGCGACCTCTTCATCCGAAACACCCAGTGACTTTTGTAACTCAGAGAGTTTGTAGAACTCTCCTGATGATAAGTTACCATCCTTCAGTGCGTCTTGCCATGCCTCTTCCAACGTAGGTGCTCTTTCTGAGAGCAAAATGGCAATTGGGCGGGTTTCTTCGATGTTTTCTAGGACGATCTTTACGATTGCAAATAGAGGGACTGCCAATATCATTCCAACAATGCCCCATAGCCAGAATGAGAATGCAGTAATGAGAAGCAAGAATACAGGAGAAAGGTCCAATGCTCTTCCTGCCCATTTTGTTTCAATGTAATTACCCCATACTTGTTGGTTAACTAGTAGCAATATTGTCATGACCAATAGCATTGAAGGTTTTAACAAAATAATTCCTAGAATTAGTGGAGGAATAGTTGCGATTAGGGAGCCTATGTATGGCACATAATTCAAGATGAAAGTCATAACTGCCCATACAAACCACAGGTCGATATCGAACATTAACATGATTATTGCAGCGATGAAAGCACTACCTAATCCACAACCGGTTTTTACGATAATGTAGGTGTTTATACCCTCTTCAATTTGAGTTTGAATAACTTCAACCCGCCCAGTTGAACTTCCCGGCCAAGCCCTTTCGATTCTTCCTGGTAACAAATGAGCCTCGAAGATAATGAAAATCAGGAAGAAGAGTACAGTAATTCCTGTAGTGACAAACGCTCCAACTTCACTAACGACCGAAGCTATGAGGTCGGTGGCCGTACCCCCTGAGCCAATACCGATGGTCTCTAAATCACCACCTAATGTGCCGGTGTCCCCCTTGACAGATTCTGTTATTGCTGGACCAATAACCGGGACCTTCTTCAGATTCTTCCACTTTTGATTGAGTTTGCCATTGTATTCCTCTTGTCTTTCTTCATCTTCGATGAGACCTTGAGCTTGCGACCAAGCGAAGAATGCAGTTGATATTAGAATCAATATGAACAACAATAACATCGTGAGATAAGATAGGAACACTGGAAAATTGTTCTTTGAAAGATAATCTGCACCAGGTTTTAGCACGAAGTATATTCCTAATGCAATGAAGAATGGCTTGAGTACAGTCTCAAGGTGAATCATTGCCAAACAAAAAACCGTTAGAATGATTGCTGAATGCGAGAATGTAGCGATTCTTCTGTGAAAAGACGGATTGCCTGAGCCGTAGGAACTCTCTCCCATAAGTCGAGACAATAATTTCCAATACTTGAGTTATTCACTCGATTCAATCTCTATGATTGGTGTATTTACGATACTTGGCTGTTAGGTGAAACTTCTGGAGTTAATCTGTCTATGACGGCCGATAAGCGCTCAACCAGACTTGTCTTCATGTCACCGATTAGCAATGCGTGTTCCATAACTTCGTCAAGTGTATCTACAGCAATGACCTCAATGTCTTCGAATTGTTGGTCAAGTAGAACATCCTGGGCGTTAGCACGTGGAATAACGACGGTCTTGATTCCTGATTTAGCAGCAGATTCAATCTTTGCAGTAACTCCACCAATCGGTAGAACTTCTCCACGCACAGATAGGCTTCCAGTCATTGCTAAGTCTTGACGAATAGGGATATTCTCAAGAGCAGAAATGATTGCAGTAGCGATAGTAATCGATGCTGAATCACCATCAACACCATGTGTGTCAACGAATTGAATGTGGATGTCATAATCAGAAACATCCTTGCCAGTTAGTTTCTTGATCACTGCACTAACATTGGTTACACTCTCTTTAGCCAAGTCAGAAAGTCCGCCTGTAGCGTAGACTTTGCCACCACTGGCCAATGAAGGAGTAACTAGTGCTTCAACAGGTAGCATTATTCCACTATAATCAGATAATCCAGAATCTGCTCCAAGTACCGCTAGGCCATTGACGCGACCGATTCTCATACCGGAATTAACCACAAGTGAATATTCTTGGCGTCGTTCAATCATCCTGTCCGCAACTTGCTGTTCTAGAGGTTTTGCAATGTTTCTAGCAGCAAGAACGTGTCTAGAGGTTGTGTATTGTGCACCTTCTTCACAAGCTAGGTCGCCAGCAATTCTTACTAATCCACCCAATTCACGTAGCCTTAGTGACAATTTTCCACGTCGACCTGCACGGCGCTGTGCTTCTCGTAGAATTACAGCGACTCCGGTTCTATCAAAGTGAGGGATTTCTCTAGATGTTCCCATGTCCCTTCGAACTTCTTGTGCAATAAATCGAATCAACCTACGGCGATTTGCTGTAGTGTCTGGCATGAATGAATTGACATAAACTTCGTATCCGTATCCACGAATACGACTTCTGAGAGCGGGGTGCATTCCCTGGATTGCGTCAAGGTTTCCTGCAGCAATCAGGATGAAATCACAAGGTACTGCTTCAGTTTTTGTTAGCGCACCACTCGAGCGCTCTGAGCGACCAGATATCGGGAAAGCACGCTCTTGCATTGCAGTGAGTAGTGCTTGTTGTTCTTCCAGTCTTAGCAGGTTGATTTCATCAATGTACAATACTCCGCCATGAGCACGATGAATCGCACCAGGCTCTACTCTGTCGTGCGCAGGAGTTTCCATTCCACCACTTTGGAAAGGATCGTGTCTTACGTCACCGAGTAAACTACCGGAAAGTGTTGCAGTTGCATCTACAAACGGTGGGGGGTCTTGTCCTTGATGCTTGACTAGGACCTTAGGGATTCGAGCTTCGTCCGCTCCACCCATGCGTGATCTCAGGAACATGTAACCAAACATCAGTAGCAGCATTCCAAATAGCAGAGTTAGAATATCTCCACTCTGCAAAGCGACTACTGCCAATAAGAAAGCGATTGCGACAAATCCAATCATCAACATTTTTTGGCTCTTTTCACGTTGAATCTTAACAGCCTCTTTCTGGCTTTTGACGATTCGATCTCCCCTTCCAGCAGGAACAGTTCTCACTCTTGGTTCATTCTCGTCGTCATCATTAGGATAGCAGAGAATGTCTTCCAGTTTGTCTTGAGGTAGAAGTTCGGTCATGGACCTTGCAAGCATGGATTTACCAGTTCCAGGATCTCCAATCATCATCATGTGCCTGCGTTGTTCTGCAGCTTTACGAATTACAATAGAGCCTGCTTCTTGCCCAATAACTTGGTCAACTAACCTCTCAGGGATTGGCACATCTTCAGTGGATGTGAAATCCAGGCTTCGAACCCACTCATCGACAGGTGTAGAATTCAACTCGATATTCTCTGAGGATTCTGGGCTCCAAATAGTAACCATTGCTTCTTCCTCTTCTGGAGAATTTTCGCTCTCCTCAACGTCGGAAACTTCGGTTACTTCTTCTTCGGTCACGTTTGTTCCTCCTACACAGTCCATTTTAGCCGTTTGGCAAGCACCATAGCACCCAAATCGGAGTTATATAAACCAATCATTGCTGGTATTGGTGGCCGTAATACGCCCACTGCTCCATAGTCCAACCTGGCGGTAGGCCTCCTGGTGGCAGCGGAAGTGCACCCGGTGGAACCTGAGCGGCGGCTGGAGCAGGCGCTGCGACTGGTTGCTGGAATATCTCTTGAGCCCCTCCATACATGGAGTTAGCAACTGCATCATTAGCAGGAAGTTCGTTAGCCCAATCTACCATCCTTTCTGGGCTTCCTCCTCTTCCTCCACGCATGAACATTAGTCCTGCAAGTAGAGCAGCGATAATGACTCCTACCACGATTAATACAACAGTTAGGTCAAGTCCACTCTCGCTAACTGCTCCGTCACTGTTACCTGCGTTTTGTTCTACACAAGTTGTGTATTCACACGCTTCGGATAGGTCAGCTTCCAGTTCATTTAGTTCAGATACAGCGTCATCATATGCTGATGAACCTTCTTCCATACCATCGATTTCAGTTTTCTTTGCAGCGATGGAATCTTCCAGTTCTGTAACCAGTTCCTTGACCTCTTCTTCAGTCATGGTTTCTGGTCCAGGTGCTGCTTCAATAGCAGTCCACTTTAGAACTGGTTCTTTGTATTCGAACTTGTCACCATTTGCTGCAACTGCAGTAATCTTGACCAACTTGACATACCACTGTGAACCCATTCCTTGGTCTAGTTGTCCTTTGGATGGGTCAAAAGTCCATCCTAGGCTCTTCATTGTGATGTCGTGCTCATGAACTTCATTAATCATGCAGACTTCAGTGTTACAAACTTGCCATGTACTTGATAGCGAAGTGATTGTTACATCATTCTTGTTCAGGAACATAGTTGATTCAGGAACTTCTCCGATGTAGACATTCGCTACATCAACACGCACATCAGCATCTGGTCCTTGTCCTACAAGTAGAGGCATGCTGTCGTAAACATCCACAACTAGAGTGTAGATGTTGGAATCGTAGCGATCTTCTGCTTGGATAGTTACTGTCTGCAAACCTGCGGAGTCCCAAATCAGCGTCAGAGTGTTATCTAAGAAGTTAACACGTGCTGCGCCAGGAGTTGGGTTGCTGGCTGTGACAGTGACTTCGTTCACATTACCGTCTACATCTGTCAGAATCTCGTTCAGGAAGATAACCTTCTGAGTGCCAACCTTCAGGCGAAGATTCTCGAATTCGGAGAGATCTAAGCGAGGAGCATCGTTTACCGGTGTGATTGCTATTGTAATCAATTGGTCTGAGTACTGCTCGCCGTCACTAGCACGAATTGTGATTGTTGTTTCGCCATTGATATCTTCATCGCTGGTTGCGAAATTCAGAGTGAACTCGTTCAGAGAAACATCCAGTAGTTCTGGATTTGTGTTGTCAACAATTGCCAACATCAGATCTTCAGAAGATACGATGTTTCCGTTGTTGTCTGTATCAGATAGGTAAGGTAGTAGGTACAGGGAGGAAGAAGATGCTTCGTCAACATATTGCTTCTCAACACCAGCCCATCTTGGCTGTCCATTTTCAATAACGTTGAACAGTAGAGTTCCTACTGCAGTATCTGTGCCATCGTCGACTGCAATCTCGATTCCAGAAGCAGTTGGAACGCCATTAACGAACCTAATGTTCTCGAAGTAGACTTCAATTTCTTCAGTGGCTGGATGCCATGCAACGAAGTTAGGGCTGCTGCTTGTGATTACCAACTGGTCAAGCTGAGTTTCAGCATCTTCGATATTGTCAATGATTGAGACCTTAGTGGAAGTTTGCACTTTCACAGTTGGTACAGGTTCAGCAGTAATTACTGGTAGAGCATTCTTCAACTCAAATCCATTTTGAGTAACCTGCCAAGCGCTTGTTTGCATTCTAGAGTCGATGGAACGAACACGAATGTCGTAATCTCCAGCTCCCATGCTCATGCTAGGCTTGACAAGATATTGGCGATGCTCGTTAGAAGTCCCCTCTTGGAAGACTTGATCTCCACCGACAATCATGTCCCCGCCAATCCACTGGTCCATTCCTGCTGGTGAAACTTCGACATCGAAAGTGAAGAAGGAGGTGTTGATGTCTACAGCATCGTTGATTGTTGTCTTGGCTTCGATAAGGAAGTTGTCTCCTCTCTCGATTTGGTTGCTACCAATCACTTGCGCCTTACGAGCCACAGGTATGAGGTCGTGTGCGATTACTTCTGTAGCGCCATTATTGGAACTTGACTTATCTGCAACAAGGTTTGACAATTCAACTCCAAAGGTAGTTTGGTAAGCAGATGAAGGCAGGCTTGATGTGTCAATCTGTCCAGAGAAAGATTGTGTAGCACCATTACTTGCAAAGTTGCTTAGAGATTGAGTTGAGCCAACGTAGTTCTTCACATTGTTTGCCTTGTAGTAGAATCTCAGGTCTCCACCGTCGGTGTAAGCATCTACGCCGTTGTTGATAACTGTAGCCTGTACATTCAGAACATCTCCGTTGATGTATCCGCCATTAGGAGCGCTTGGATTGTCAGCAGTGAATGATTGGATTCCAACATCGATTGTTGGGGCCATATTTGAGTCAGCAGCTGAAACCACATTGCGGTGAGATGTGTGGTCGCCATCCAACAGAGCAGCGATTGTTAGGAAGTTCTCAGCAGCAGTAACTCCGCCGCCTGCTCGAACAGTGTTGATTGGAACAGACCAAGACTTTGTCACAGGGTTACCTGGAGTCAGGGTTACGGATTCGAATCCGTTGTTGTTTCCGTTAAGCAACCACTTCTGCCATACGTGGTGAGGGTTTGGTGATCCTCCAGAATATGTCTCAGGGGATGTTTCCTCTGCTACAGCAGCATAGATGTAAACGGTCTTAGAGCCGCTACCTGTGTAAGCTGCAGTGATATCGATATCCATGTTGTTTCCATTTTGTGATTGCAGTACGACCAAAGAGTAGTCGTTTGCATTTTGCATGTTTCCGCCGTTCTGGTAGAAACTGTCGTAGTTTTGACCGCCTACTGTGTAGTATGTTCCCGATGGAGCATCGCCAAAGACCGTAACTGGGATGCCGCCTGTGTATCCAGGTGCGTTTTGCATGTGGGAACGTCGGTTAATTGGGCCGTCACTCGGGTTACCTGTTTGTGAAGATTCCCAGAAAGAGATGTATGTGAAGTCTTCAGATTGACTTCCACCGCCACCGTTTGTACCGTATAGGCTGTGCAAGTTGGTAGATGTAGTCTTACAAGGTCCACACCAATATGCTCCCATGTATTCAGCGAAAACAGGGTGCCCAGGGCTTGTAGCCTGGTATTGTGTTGGCTCTTCTTTCAATTCAGAATCAGCCTTTTCATTCTCAGCAATTAGTCCTCCAAAGGAAGCAAAAATGCTCAGAAGCATTAACCCAACAATTGTGTATGCGGTCGTACGTACGGTCGTCATAGATATCGTTTGAAAAACATGGTATTTGAACATGCGCTCTATTTGTCACACCCCCTACGGGGGTATCTTCGACAAAATCATGCGAATCGTTCTTGGTATATTCCTTCTCGCACAACCATGGCAGACTATTCAGTCCTGATGGAAAAAGAAGGACGTATCCATGTCGTTGAAGTGGTTGACGAAATGGTCAAACATAAGGGGCTTGGCGTCATCAATACCGCAACACTGCTCGCTGAATCTAACATTGGTGATGAAGTCCTAGTAGGCCAAAAATATCTCACCATAATGCCGACTAGATTACCGGAGTTGATCTCAGGAATGGCTAGAAGGGCTCAGACTATTTCTGCCAAAGATGCAGGATTTTTTATCACAAAGTTGGGAATTGGTGCTGGAGACACAGTTCTTGAAGCTGGTTTGGGCTCAGGCGGCCTTTCCATGCATCTTGCAAGAGTTCTAGGGGAAACCGGGCACCTAATCACTGCAGAGCCTAGAGATGAGCATGCCAGCGTTGGCCTGACCAATTTACAAAGAGCAAGTGCATGCTTCTCTGGGTTTCCAAAACATACGCATCTCGAGGGCATGGTTGAGGATGTAGTTCCTGATGAAGAAATCGATGCTATTGTTCTAGATATGCCGGTTCATCCACCTGCAATTTCAGCATGCGCACCAAAACTAGTTTTTGGTGGCAGAATAGCGTGCTATGCGCCAACCACTTCGCAACTAGAAGCCAGTTGGAAAGCTTGTGAGGATGCGGGTTTAACCGTTGAATGGGCTGGAGAATTGATGGAAAGGCAGTGGGGTCTTACCTCCAAGGGCGGTATGAGACCAGTCAATGGTCCGTTCGGCCATACTGCATTCCTTTTGATTGCTCAAAAGAGATAATCATTCTACTACTCTGATTTTTGTTTCACACTTTGGACAGGTAAATCTGAATGGAGGTTCACTACCTTCCGGCACACCGAGTCTTGCTTCACAAGAGCAACATGTGACCTTGTTGTATTCATCGATTCTAACTTCATTTGGTCCTAGAGGAATTTCTTCTTCTTCCTCTTCTTCCATTATCTCTTCGGGCTTTCTAAACAAGCGAATATACATCACTAGTATTAATGCCAAAGCCCAACCTGATGCGAGAATTATGATAGAATTTTCGTTATTGAGCTCAAATAGCCCCAGGTCCATGCCTCGAGGGGGCAAATCAGGGCCCCATACATCAACTCTAATTTCAGGCGATTGATC
>MDSX01059158.1_pt1 | contig 12440 bp, 13 predicted proteins | sample 811141 | NCBI WGS metagenome assembly MDSX01 (sample SAMN05326642, study PRJNA326480) | marine metagenome | isolation source: seawater | place: Atlantic Ocean: South East | collected 2010
AATATTTTTTTTTTGATACAATTTACTTAATGATTTAAATAATGAGGAAAAACCTGATCTTAACGAACTAGACATCAATAGATCGATCCCTGGCTGTTTAATTATGTAAGAGGAAATTAAAAATATATAACCATTTTTTTTTACATCTATATCTTTAATAATTTTGGCAAAAGAAAGAAATAGTTTCTTAAAATTTTCTATCCAAATCTCATCACCAATTTTATCAAATTTAATATCTGGAGGACCACCGGTATTTAAAATAAGAATATCTGGACCTTTATTTTTTTTTATGAAGTTTTCTACACTTTTCAAAGAAAGAGTGTTTATATCTTTTCTGCCAGCTATTATTGTTTTCTTGCACTTTTTTTTTAATTTACTTGCTATTGACTTACCAATTCCTGAAGTTCCACCTAATATTATTGCTTTCATTCAAATACCCATTTTGGTAATTTTTCTCTTTTTTTCTTCCCATCTCCAATAGAAATAATTATTTTTTTCCAAATTAATAATTTCCTTTTCAGCTGCTCTAAGTTTATTGCATGTTTGTGATCGGGATATTTTTTTTTGTCATCAAATTTAACATAAAAGAATATTTTATCCACTTCAAGTGATATTGCTGAAATTACAAGTTCATTTAAATCACTATGCAATCCAAAAGATATATTCTTATTAATTCTTTTTCTAATAGTGTTAATTGCAGATAAGTTTACATTTTTAAAATCATCTGAAAAAGATGTGTGAATAAAATTTAATTTTTTATATTTTTTACTTTTTAAATAAATATCCTCAAGTGATGCGATTCCACAGGAAAGATAAACAGTTTTATTGACTTTTAGAGCATATTTTAAAATTTCGGTATCAAAAAATTTTGTACTAATGATTTTCCAAAAATCAACTTTAATACCTTTATACTTTTTTAATGTATGAATGTTATTTGTTGCAATACCAAATTTAACACCTTTTTTTTTCAAATACTTTGATATTTTCAAATACTGACTGAATGCTATTTTTTTTCTGAATGACTTGCTATTATCATAGTATTTCTCATCTAAAATCTGAACACTTATCCCAAAAACTTTGTTAGCGACTAAAAACTTTACCATCTTATTCAATCTTTTTACGTCACCTAAATGATTTAATCCTATTTCTGCAATAAATTTTGTCATAATTTTAATTAACTACATATTTTTGTTAAATTAATTTTAATAATGTAATAAATCATAATATATAGTATTAATCTAATTAATAAAATTTCACTCTCAAAAATAATATATGTATGATGCAATAATACCCCTTCGATCAGGCTCAAAAGGAATTAGAAATAAAAATTTAATAAATTTTAAGGGAGATAAGCTTATAAACTTTACAATCAAGAAATTGTTAAAGATTAAAGAAATTAAAAGAATTTTTGTATTAACTGACTCAAAAAGTTACAAAAAAAAGATTATCAAAAATAAAAAAATTGATTTAACTTATAATAGACCAAAATCTCTGTCTAAAGATAATTCAAGTATAAATGATGTTGTTTTAGATTTTTTAAAAAAAGATAAATTTTTAAATTTAGATAAAATACTCTTTTTCCATGTAACAACACCAATGATTTCAATTAAAGAAATAAGAGACTCAATTAAATTTATTAAAAAAAAAAAACTTAAATCATTAATTCATGTTAGTGAAATGATTGAGCCACCATATGAGTGTATAAATAAAAAAGGTAAAAATTGGAAATTACTTACTGGAAAATATGTAACAAATAGACAGAACTTTAAAAAATTTTATTTTATAACTGGTTCAATGTATTATTTTACCAAAAAATTTTTTTTAATTAATAAAAAAGCATACAATAAACATACTTATGCATATGAAGTTGATAAAATAAATTTTATTGACATTAATACTATGTTTGACTACGAAAATGCAAAACTTCTTTATAACAAAAAATATAGGAATTAAATCTTATGCCAGGTAATGAAATTATTGGAAAAGAAGAATTTGCAGAATTAAAAAAGATTTTCACAAAAAGTGATGGTGTGTTATTTGCGCATGCTTTTGATAAAAGAAGAAAAAAAATATTTAGAGTTAGGATTTTTGAAAAATTAATAGCAAATCATTTTAAGTCAAAATACGTACAATGCGTTTCTTCAGGAACAGCAGCTATAAAAATTGGTCTTAAAGCTCTAGGTGTTAAAAGTGGAGATGAAGTAATAACACAAGCTTTTAATTTTATAGCCACTGTTGAGGCAATTTTGGATTTGGGCGCAACACCTATTATCACAAATATTGATGATACTTTAAACATGTGTCCAAAAGATTTGAAATCAAAAATAACAAAAAAAACAAAAGCTGTTATTCCAGTACATATGTTGGGATTTTCAGCAGATATGAGGCAAATTAAAAAAATTTGTAAAAAAAAAAAAGTACCAATACTTGAGGATAATTGTGAGTCAGTTGGAGCATTGTTGGACAATAAATTTCTTGGAACTCATTCTGATATTGGTGTTTTTAGTTTTGATTTTGGAAAAAATATCACTACTGGCGAAGGAGGTGCAATTTTGACTAACAGTAAAAAACATTTCAAATACGTCAAAGAATATCATGATCATGGACATGAACTAAATCCCAAATTACCAAGAGGCATGGATACTGTAAAAATATTTGGATTTAACTATAGAATGACAGAAATGCAAGGAGCTGTGGGTATCGCCCAAATAAAAAAAATAAGACATATTATGAATGAAAATAAAAAAAGATATAAAACTCTAGAAAATAATATTTCTTCAAGATTTGAAATTAGAAAATGCATATCAGGCTCAGTGCCGTCTTATGATACTTTTATGTTTAGAGTTAAAAATTCAAATACTAAAAAGAAAATTATAAATCACTTAAACAAAAAAGGTATAGGTACAAAAAATGTACCAGATGCAATAAAGTGGCATTTTGCGACTTATTGGAAGCATGCTCTTAAAAAAAGTGAAATTAGATCAATAAGACAATCCTCTGAAAAAATAAAAGAATATATTGCAATACCAATTTTACTTAGAGCCAAAATTAAGACCTATAATCAAGTAGCTAAGTTTATTGAAAAAATTAATCTTTAATTGATCTTTTTTTTATCTGAAATTTTAATGAATTTTGATATTTTTTGTAAGAAATCTTATCAATTTTAGTTTTTTTGGCTTTGAGCTGTATAGTAAAACCTCTTCTTGAATTTGGAGACATATTTTTTTTACTTCCATGCATAACTAATGAGTCATGAATTAAACAGTCACCTTTATTTAGTTCAAATATTTTTATTTTATATTTTCTTTTAAATTTTTCTAATTGTTTAACTTTTTGAGAACTACCTGGAGCAAATGATGGGATATGTTTTACCAAACCTTCATTATGAGAACCTAACAAGTATTGGACTGCTCCGTTTTTTTTTGTAGCCTTATCGATAGCTACCCAAATAGTTATAGCTTTTCCATTTTTTAAGTTCCAATAAAAATTATCCTGATGAATGGGGCTTGGTAGTCCAATTTTTTTTGGTTTTGCAAAATATTCGCACATTCTAAATACTGGCTTGTCATCTACCATTATAGAACCTAGTGACATAATTTTTTTTTGTTTAGAAAATTTATTAAAAAATTTATCTTTAAATTTATGAATAGAATTAATTTCTTTTTTAATAAAATTAATATCCTTGCCTTTAAGATTATTTTTGTTTTCTTTAATATATTTTTTAATCTTTAATTCTAAATTATTGATTTCTTTATTATTAAATAAATTTTTAACAACTGTAACACCAAATTTATCAAATTCTAATTTATTTTTTTGATAAATATTCATTTGTTTAAATTTTCTTTAATGTTATTCTAAAATGATTACCTAAATTATTTTTATCAATAATTGGTTGAAGAAGGTTTATAAAATCTTTAAATTTTAAAATATATTTTTTTTTATCAACAAATTCTTTATAAAGAAAATAATCAACCAAATCTAAACCAAATGTCTCATAATTTAAAATCTTAAAATTAGTTTTTTTTGCAAGTACTTCCAAAGATTTTTTTGCAAAGAAAAATAAATGTTCAAAAGGATAAACTTGATTTTGATTTTTTCCCATTAGTTCAAATGCAATTGAGTAAATATTAGGAGAATAACAAATAACATAACCACCCTTTTTAATTTTTTTATTAATTATTTTTAATTGTTTTATAGGATCAATTAAATGTTCTAAAACATCAAACATTACACATAAGTTATACTCATTATTTTTCTCATCTTTTAAATTTTCATTAGTTACGTTTAATCCATTTTTTTTTGCAATTTGTATTTGATAGGGATCTACTTCTAATCCTTTGTATTTAATTTTCTTCTTTTTTAAATAAGATAGAAATAATCCATTTCCACAACCATATTCTAAAACATTTATTTTTTTATTTTTAAATATTCTTTTTATGCAATAATTGTATCTTTGCTCAATAAATGTTGATTTACGATACTTTTGAGTGCCATATAAAATTTTTCTATGATTTTGCTCTGAATAATGAGTATAAACTTTCTTTACGTAGTCTCTGTCACTGGCAAAAGTAGTATTCGGAAATACTAAATTGCAATTTGAGCATTTTTGTAATCTATAATTTTTATTAATTATAAGAAAATTATTTTCAATATTAGAATTTTTGCAGATTGGGCAATTAATTTTTTTTTTTGATATTAAATTTTTTAACTTTTTTAAATTTTTGCTTCTATCTTGAAAAAGCCCTTTAAAAAAATTTTTTTTTCTTAATTTATAAGGATCAATATTATTTGCTTTTATATTAATAAACTTCATAAGAAGAAAATTACCAATATTTAAATTTTGATAACATTATTTTTTCCTCAGGATAGAAAATCTTCTTTTTATTGCCAAACATCTTTTTTGGTTTATTTAAAATAGATGCTAACATTTCCATTCCAGCTTTAGATAAAGATGCAGATTGATCTGTTCCCCACATAGCTCTATCCAGTGTAATATGTCTCTCAATAACAGTCGCACCCAAAAAATATGCATGTATTGTTGGTGAAATATTTGTTTCATGGCCACTATATCCGACATTACATTTAAATTTTTTTCTTAATACTTCAATCATTCCCAGATTTAATTTCTCTTCCGGACATGGATATAATGAAACACAATGTAATAAAGTAAAATTACATTTTCTTTTTTTAAAAATCGAAACAGCTTTAGAGATATCTTTCATTTCACACATACCTGTCGAAATAAATGTATACTTCTTCTGTTTGGCAACTTCGTCCAAAAATTTTGTATTTGTAATTAAAGCTGATGGAACTTTATTATATTTACAATTAAATTTTTTCATTACATTCAAACTATCAATATCAAAACAGGACGCAAAAAATTCAATTTTCTTTTTTTTGGAGTAGTTAATCAGTTCTCTAATTTGAGAAGGACTTAATTCAATTTTTTTTTTATACTCTAAATAAGTAATTTCACCCCATGGTGTATTTCTTATTTTATTTTTCTCATTTTCTGGAACGCATATATCAGGATTTCTTTTTTGAAACTTTACACAATCAAAATTATTTTCTTTAGCTAAATCAATTAATTGTTTTGCAATTTTAACTGAGCCATTATGATTAATACCTATTTCTGCAATTAAAAATGGTTTTTTATAATTAAATTTTTTATTCATTTTAAATTTATATCTAATTTTTAAACCTATTTCTTAAAAAATGTTTTATTTTTTTTTCTTTTTTTGTAGGAATTTTTTGCTTTATCCCTCTTAGCATTAATATATCTTTACTCATTTCCCTAAGTTCTTTAAGCTCTTTATATGTTGCTGACAAGATATGATCTGTTCCTTTGGCAGATTTACTAAGAGTAAAATGTTTTTCAATTATTGTTGCACCTAACGCTATAGCAGTAGTTGATGCTAAATTTCCAATGGTGTGGTCTGAATATCCAATTTCATTTTTTGGAAAATTTTCCTTAAGCAGTTCAATAGCTCTTAAATTTGCATTTTTAAAATTAAGTGGATACTCGCTTACGCAGTGTAAAATTTTTGTTTCAACATTTGAAAGTGCTTTAATGGATCTTTTAATTTCTAAAATATTAGCTGTTCCAGTTGATAAATAAACTGTATTACAGTGTTTGTTGAGATATCTTAATAATTTCAAATCTGTCATCTTGCACGAAGCAACTTTAATTACTTTTAATTTTAAATCCTCGCATAAGAATCTTGCTCTTTCCAAACTAAAAGGAGAACTAAAAAATTTAATATTTTTTTTTGTACTAAAGTTTTTAAGTATGCGATGGTCTTTATCACTCAATGAAACTTTTTTAAACCAATCATACTCCGGATCTTTTTTTTTTAAACAATCAATATTGTAAGATTGAAACTTAACAAAATCAGCCCCTGCTTTTTTTGCTAAGGATATCATTTTTTTTGCTTTTTTAATATTTCCAATATGATTTTCACCTATTTCTGCAATCAATGTAATTTTTTTAGACATTTTAATTATAATCTCTTATACCATTTAAAAAAATTTATATAGAATATTTTCCTATGAAATTTAAAATTGGGTTTGAGCCAGAAGATAAAAACAAACTTTTTGAATATTGGAACGAAATATTAGATAATAATATTTGGTCAGAGGGTAAATTTACAAAAAAACTAGAAGAAAGTTGGTCAAAACACAATTCTTTGAGCTCAATATCTTTTTCAAGTTGGGCAGGTGCAGCAGAAGCGACTCTAAAATATTTTAATCTTGAAAACGAAACTATTCTATGTCCTTCAAATACATTTCAAGCTACACCTATGGTATCGAAACTTAATAACATAAATGTTAAATTTGTTGATTGTAATAAAAATGATTTATGTATTTCATTCGATGATCTTGTAAAAAAAATAAAAGAACATAATCCTAAAGCAATTTGGGTAGTTCATATTGGGGGACATATATCTTTTGAAATAGAAAAAATTTCTGAATATTGTAAAAAAAATAAAATAATTTTAATAGAGGATTGTGCTCATGCACATGGTGCAACATATAATGGAAAAAAGCCAGGGTCTTGGGGGGATGCGGGTATATATTCTTTATACGCTACCAAAACAATTTCCTCAGGAGAGGGAGGCATCTTGGTATCAAATAATCAAGATTTAATAGATTTTGCAAAAAGATATAAAAATTATGGCAAACCTGAAGGTAAAATTTTAGGAAAAAATTTTAGGATGAGTGAATTTACAGCAGCACTTGGATGTGTCCAAATTAATAGATTAAAAGATATTGTTGAATGGAAAAACAATTATGTTGATAAAAATAAATCAAAATATACAAACTATTTAAGGCTCCCCGAAAATATGATTTCTGGTTATTATAAATTTATAGTGTTTGATAAAATAGAAAAAAGTACAGGGAAAGTTTATGATATTGGGTGTCACAAGATTTTTAAAGAAAAGATTGATTTGCCTAATACTGATTGGGTAAACAATAATCATTGGTGTGTGCCATTGTACTACAAAGGAGAAAATTAAATGAAAATTTTAGTTACTGGTGGATCTGGATTTATTGGAAGTCATATAGTTGAACAATTATCAAAAGATAAAAATAATAAAATAATAATTTTTGATATTGTTAAACCTGACATAGATCACTCAAATAATGTTAAATATGTAGACGGAGATATTTGTTATAAAACATCAATAGATAAGGCAATCAAAGATTGTGAAGAGGTTTATGACTGTGCGGGTGTATTAGGAACACATGAACTAGTTTTTCAAACAGAAAGAGCGATAGATACAAATATAAAAGGAGCATTTAATGTAATTCAATCTTGTCTTGATTATAATGTAAAAAGAATTTTTCATCCAACAAAACCTATTTTTAAAAGCTACTGGGAAAACACCTATACTATCTCAAAAATAACTGCAGAAAACTTTGTAAGAATGTTTAAAAATGTCTATGAAATGGATGTAACGATTTTAAGATGGATGAATGCATCAGGTCCAAGGCAACATCTATACCCCGTGCGAAAATTTATACCTATTGCAATTTGTCAAGCATTACTCAATGAAGATATTGAAGTTTATGGGACAGGAAATCAAACGGTGGATATAGTTGATGTAAGAGATATTGCAAATATCGCAATAAGTTCTACAAGAAATGGTTTAGGTAAAATTGATAAAATCTATGATGTTGGTTCCGGCCAAGCCGTTACATGTAATAAAGTTGCGGAAGAAATAATTAAAAGAACAGGAAGCAAATCTAAAATAAAACATTTACCAATGAGAGTTGGAGAAGCTTTGGACACTAAAATAGTAGCAAAAACTCATAATGAACTTTTAGATAAATTAAATATTAAATTAAATTATAGTTTTGAAGATACAATTGACGAATGTATTAAGTACTCAAAAACACTTGATCAAAATTACTTAAAAAAAGTATATGAGTTTTTTAAGGCCTAAAAAATTAATTACTATAATAATTTGCTGTTTTAACCATAAAAAATTTTTAAAAGAATGTTTAAATTCTTTATTAAAACAGAGAAATTATAAAAACAAATTTGATATTATTTTTGTTGATGATAAATCTCAAGATAACTCCTTAAAATTCGCAAAAAAAATTTTATCAAATAAAAAAAATTGTAATATAATTTCAAATAAAAAAAACATTGGTCTTACTCGATCATGCAATAAAGCTCTAAAAGTTGTAAAAACAAAATATTTTATCAGGGTAGATAGTGACGATTTGGTATCAAAAAATTTTGTATACTATTTTGAAAGAGAGTTAAAAAAAAACCCCGATTTAGTTTATTGCAATAGAATTGAATTTGGAAATAACAAAAAAAAAATAATGATTAATAATGAGAAAAATATCTTTAAAATGATTTCGTGTGGAGTTGCTTTAAAGACAAAAAAAGTTTTAAGAATTGGAGGCTATAAAAATATAAAATGGGAAGAGTATGATCTCTACTTGAGATATCTCAAAAAAGAATCAAAAATCGTTAATATAAAAAAAAATACTTATTTTTATAGAAAACATAAAAATAATATGTCCTCAAATTTAAAATGGATAAATAAAGCATGGAATGAATTGATTAAAAAATACGGAATAAAGAAATTAATAAAATATGGATATCAAGATTAAGTTTTTTGTTTCTTTATTAAGCCACATTTGATCATTAAAAAATATGTGTTAGTTATCTAAAAATTATGAATAGTTTTGAAAAATTAAAAAATGAAGGAATAATTATATTGGATCAGATAATTCCGAAAGAATTATTCGTTAAAATTAAGAATGGTTTTTTTGAGCATGATAAATTTTTAGAAAGCTGTAAATTAAAGGATGACGAAAAAGATCTCTTAGAAAAAAGAGCTGGATACGAAAAAATTATTGATTACTGTCCAGAAATAATAGAGATAATAAAATTAAAAGAAATAGATTTAATTCTTAAAAATTATCTTGGACAAGATTATAAGATTTTAAATATTTACCCTACAGTAAGTTATCCAATTAAATTAGATATGACAAAAAAAAATGTACATGAAAGTGATGCATCTATATGCATATTTCATCATGACCAAATTGGCAAACAACTAAAATTGATAATTGTTTTGGAAGATATCACTGAAGATCAAAATTGTTTAGAATATGCTGTAGGTAGTCATAAAATCAATTTAATTGATAAGATAATAGTAAAATTTTTAAATTTTTTTGGGTTCTTTAAAGATTGGAATAAAAATATTATTGATCACATAATAAATAAAATTTTAAATAAATCTTTTGCTTTTATCGATGAAAAAAAATTAAGAAAAAAATATTCAATAAAACAAGCAATATCGAAAGCTAGTTCAATTTATTTATTTGATACTAATGGATATCACAGACAAAAACCGGCAACAAAAAAAACAAATTTTTCACTAGCCAGAAATACAATTTTTTTAGATATTGTTCCTAATTCATCCGCAAATAAAGCAAAGCTTAAAATGAATTTTAAAACTGTTAAAGAAGATAGTTACAAAAAAATAGAAAACTTTATCTAAAAATTTATGATCAAGATTGAATATATATGTCATGCAAGTTTATTAATTAATTTAGATGGTAAAAAAATACTCACAGATCCTTGGATAAAAGGATCATGCTTTGCAAATTCCCTGTGGATTTATCCTCCTCCAAAAAAAAATGCGAATGAAATTGGGACAGTAGATTACATATACCTCTCTCATGGGCATGAAGATCATTTTCAGTTAGAATCAATTAACGAAATTTTAAAAAAAAATAAAAAAACAAAAGTAATAGTTCCACACTCAAAAAATAATTGGTTTAAAAATGTTATTAAAAAAGTGGGATTTAAAAGAGTCATATCCTTAAAACATAATGAAACAATTGACATAAGTAGTAATAGCTCTTTAAAGTTATTCTTAAATGACAAAGGTGATTTCGATTCCTCAATAATAATTAAATCTCACAAAGATGAAATATTTCTTCAAACAGATAATATTATGTCAATTAAAGAGAGCAAAAGAATTGGAAGAGAAAATAATATCTTTATGTCATTCTTAATGCCTTTCTCAACAGGTATTTTTCCAGGTTTATATGAATTTGAGACAAAACTAATGAAAAAATTAGCTAACCAAAAAAAAATTTCATCTCTCAAATATACTGCTGAAGTAGCAAAAAATCTCAACGCAAAATATAATGTTCCCTATGCTAATGATCTTTGTTATTTGGGAGATCTCTATTATTTAAATTATCTTCATTCATTTGATAAAAATGAATTTCTTCAATATTTAAGTAAAAAAAATATTAACTCCATTATAATGTCACCAGGTGACATTATCCACATTTTAAATAGAAAAATTGTAAGAAAAAAGATTGAAAAAAAAGCACCAAATAGAAAAGAAGATTTGTCTCTATATTCTATATCTATGGAAAACGAGTATAACGAAAAAAAGCATGAGGAGATAAATTTTTCTAAGAACTCTTTTTCATATTCTTTAAGAATATTTAAAAAACATATTAATAAAATAAAAAAAAAGTGGAAATATGGAAGTTTTTTAGTCAGATGGGAATTTTTAAGAAGCCAGAAGAAAATAGTTTATAATCAAAAGTTCAACCTAAAAAATAATACCCATTTGCCAGACTTAACAATTAAAATAAATGACTACAGAGTTAAGAATTTAATTAACAAATTTTATCCCATGAGATTTCTAAGTTTTCACAATGGGGGTATTAAATTAAAAAGAAAAAGTACAAATCTCTCAAAAAAGGAAAAGTATTATTTTGACCAGCTTGAAAATTTAGTATTTTAATTTTATGTCCAATTCATTTGATCTAGAAATTAGAGATGAAATATACAATCATTTTAAAGAAGCTGAAATATTTGATCATGATGTAGTTTTAATTCACTCAGACATATCAAAAAATTTAATTAGATATAAAAAAAGAGATCCTAACTTCAAATTAAATACCTTTGTAAATATAATCATAGATTATTTCAAAAAAGGAACGGTTATTTTTCCTACATTTAATTTTCATTTTTGTGAAAAAGGAAGCTATGACTATTTAAAAACTCCATCAAAAATGGGTATTTTATCTGAACAAATTAGAAAGGGAAATCTTCATTCGAGAACCTTACACCCTGTTTACTCATTTGTTGCGTTGGGTTCTAATAGCAAATTATTTCAAGAATGCCAAAATATAGAAGCATTTTCTGAAGACTCTCCTTTTGGAATACTTAGAAATTTAAAAGGTAAAATCGCAATATGGAATCTTCCAGATCAAAAAAGTATGACTTATTATCATTTTATTGAAAGAGAAAATAAAGTTCGCTATAGATTTGATAAGATTTTTTTCGGAAATTATACAAATAAGGATAAAAAAACTTCCAAAAAAAAATACACGGTATTTGTTCGTGATGTTAAAAAAAATGTTATTACTGATGTGCAAGGAATGGAGGAAATTTTGTGGAAGTATAATTTATATAAAGGAAATAGATTTAATATAGGTTCAGGTTTGAGATCAATAAAAATAGAAGACTTATTTGATAAAGTTTCAGAAATAATTCAAAAAAATTTAGCTTTAGGTAATTTATATAAAATTAAATGATTATTGCATCCTTTTATCCTTGTCCTTTTGACATTCAAGAAAGACATGAGGCAAATTGTACAATAATTTCAAAAAATAAAATTTACTCTAGTGAAGAAGCAAAATTTACTACTGTTAAGCAAGATGCTACAACTAAATTTCCTGAAAGATCTTTTTTATTAGGATGTAAACAACTTAATATTCAACCATCAAAAGTTTCACATTGGATTTTTCCTAAAACTAATTTTAGAATAACAGATCAAGCTCTAATAAGTTTTTTTTCTCATTTTAAAATTTATTTTAAATCCAAAAAAAACTTCAAAGTTTGGAGAAAAAAAAACATCTTTTTTTTATCTCATCATATGATGCAT
>MDSX01102867.1_pt1 | contig 12440 bp, 22 predicted proteins | sample 811141 | NCBI WGS metagenome assembly MDSX01 (sample SAMN05326642, study PRJNA326480) | marine metagenome | isolation source: seawater | place: Atlantic Ocean: South East | collected 2010
AACTTCGTAAAAACTTCATCGGACACTATAATCCTAAAATAGAAGCCGACGATCTAATTGCTGACTTTGTAGCCGACCATTTAGACCACGATATTATTATTTTTACTCAAGATAGCGATTTGCACCAATTATTGGCTTTACACCCCACCTTGAAGTTCCATAATTTCACAGAATCTGTAGAACCCATCATTAATTTTAACTTTGATTACTATCCTGATTGGAAAGCCATGGCTGGTGATGCCTCTGATAACATCCCCGGCATTCCAAACCTCGGTCCTAAAAAGGCCACTGAGTTAATAATCAACTACGGTAAGTTAGAAAACATACCCATGGAAGTTTTCAACAATTATCGTCTGGCCGAAGGCTTTAAGGGCCACGCTTCCAAGGTCTTGAAGACATACCGTGAGGACAATGAAAAATCTGAAGCATGGGCTAAAAGAAAGTATGGCGTAGTGTGGTCTCAAATTGAAGAAGAACTAAACTTCTGTCTCAATGAAAACCAATATCAGAAACTCTTGGCTGCCGAAGCCGTAGAAGAAGTCTGGTTTGTCCAAGAATCCTATTTTGATACCATTACTCACTACCGAGAAATTATTGCCTTACCTTCTAAACTTTATGTAAGAAATAGCAAAGATTAATATAGGTAATTCACATACCTTTTATTATGCCTAATGAGATTCGCATAGAATTAGATACTTTGATTAAACTTTATGATGTTTCTGGTCCCGGCGGAGAAGTGGGATACAGATCTATCCACCACCTTATTTCAACTCTTTTAGTTCAAGGCGGAGTTTTCCGTGATGCACCAACTATCGTGCTTACTACTTCTGACGTTGAAGCCGATTTTGATGATGTTTTGGCTGCTCGCTGTGATTTACTTGCCCAAGGAAAAATTGACCAAGCCCGTTCCGAACTGTCTCCAAAACCAGTTTTTGAAGAGGAGTAAGTATGACTCATAGGGATTGGGACGATGAACCAGAACCAGAAATCACCCTTGGACTCTTGATATTTATCACATTTGTAATTATATTTTCGGTGTTGATTTAATGTTTTGGGAAATTATGTTTATGATATTTATTTTTGGTCTTTCTTTTGGTGTAGATTACACGGATGGTGATTACTAATGCCACCTAAATGTCCAGTGTGTTCCAGTTACCGAGAAAAACTACTTACTGACTGTGGAGACACATGGGAGTGCGGTTGTGGCTATGCCATAGTAAAACCCCAACCCAAATAAACTGTTAAATAGGTGGTTTCACTATCATTAGTTATGTCTGAGGAAGTCCTAAAAACGATTTCTATCTCCGTAGATTCCAAAGAGAAGCCCCGCACCAAGCAACTCTGTGAGATGCTGCTCAACGCTGAAATTGAGAATCTCAATGAAGGTGATATCAAACTATGGGATTATGATAATCCCGAAGATTGTGCTCTCTTTGAACGTAAGACTTGGGCTGATGCTTACGGTTCTTGGCAGTCTCGCAGAATGCAAGAACAGGTTTCCCGTTTAGTCACTGCGGCACCCCGAACTTACTTAATTATAGAAGGCACTCCACGAGATATATTTACTGCTAATAAAAACCAACTCCAATCTCTGCAACAATTTTTAAATCGTATGAGTTCCGAAGTGCTACCCGTTGTTTACACTGATTCTCTGGATGAAACCATCCGATTCATCCGAAGTCATGCTCTTAGAATGTCTGAAGGTGAAGTTCACCAACTGATCCGACCCGTCACTGTCGTTACCTCTACTTCTAATAAACATCACGCTTTGTTAGAACAGATTCCTCGTGTCGGTAAAACTTTGGCTAAGAAAATCTATGAACGCTATGGGTCCGTAGTGGATTTCATGGTTTATTTCCCTACTACTTCTGAAGATGTGGGTATCAAACCTAAGTCAGTTACTTATACTAAAATCTGTGAGTTCTTACAGGAAGTTTGGAACCCCGCCATAGACCGAGAAATCATTTGGCAAGCCGAAGGAACAGCCCCCGGCGAAATCGTGGTAGATGTTGAGGGTCTTGAAGACACCCCTTCTGGGCGGCAAACAAAATTAGAATTGTGATACGATGTGTAAAGTAAAAGGTTGCGATAGAGAAAGAACTGCTCGGGAGAAGTTCAAGTTTTGGAAGCCCGATTATTGTAGCCTCTATTGTCAAAGATTTGACGAGTTAAAACTAAAGAAATATGCACCTTCTACCAATCCACACACTCGCCATTTTGAGCATTATCCTCCCATCTCTGCTAACTGTGAAACTTGCGGTAATGAGTTTGAACTTAGGTGGAACGGTGAACTGGCTAACAAAGCCTTTTGTTCTCAAAAATGCAATAACACCAATCCTAAACGAAAACGAGGTAAAAAACATTATTTTTCATTAAAGGTTATGAAGCATAATGGTAAACTATTGGCCTCCGAGATCGCTAAACGAACCGAAGTTTTACAAAACCGAATTACTCCCACTTCTGTGGCTAACATGGCACGAGTTTATATTAAACATGGCTTGGTTAATCGTAGTGGAGAACCCGGAAAGTATCAGTATGAACTCTCTGATTGGGCCAAAACACAACCTATTAAATCATGGATAATATAGATACCATTATAAGGGTAGTAACAGGAAGTTAAGATTATGTCCCACCAATTCATTCTAAATGATGTTGTTTCTGCCATCAAAGGTTTGGACACCGATACAGAAATACAAACTGCTTTCTTTGACCCACCCTACAACATTGGTTTTAGATATTCTGATAAAGTTAACGATAATCTTCCTGAACACCAATACCATCAACTTATTTCCGATACTTTCGCTGCTCTCAAACCCCGGCTTAGTGCCAACGGTTCTGCTTTCTTAGTTCACTATCCTGAAGCCTGTGCCAGATTGTTGCCACTTATTGAAGCCCAAGGTTTCCGACTCCAACAATGGATTTCATGGGTTTATCCTTCTAATATCGGACACACTAAAAAGAGATTTACTACTGCTCACCGAGCCTTGCTTTGGTTAGTTCACGAAGATTGTAAACAACCTCTTTTCTACCCTGAGCGAGATACTCAACCTTATCGCAACCCTAAAGACCCACGAGTTATGACTCAAATTGCTAAAGGTAAGACTGGAACTCACGCCTACGATTGGTGGAACATCAATATGGTAAAAGCAGGGTCTCGGGAACATAATGGATGGTATAATCAAATCCCTTATGCCCTCATTAAAAGAATGGTTCTCACCACTTCTGAAGTCGGTGATTATGTTTTAGATGGTTTCGCAGGTAGTTGTAGTATGTGGCCTGTGGCTAATGACCATGGTAGAAAGGCCATTCTTATTGATTTAGATCCCGAATCCGAAAAGAAGTTCCAAGAGTTTGAAGGTGAGGAAGAATGAGTGAATTACTAATTGGCATTATTGGTTGCATTTTGCTTTACTGGTTGGGAACTATTATGTATCCCGAACCTGAACATCACACTATTCAACAAGAGTTAATCAAGATGGGAGATGAAAAGCATGAAGAATGAATGGAATTGGATGCTTGACCCTAAACCCACAGGAGAGGAAGAAGAATGAGCATCAGACGCATTATTGGAAAAATAACCAGCCCTTTCTTTGTCCCTTTGAGAAAATTAGTTGTCTGGGGCGATAAAAACTTCGGCACTTGTGATATGAAACTTACCATAGAACCACGTTATCATGCTTTGGATGGGTTTGCTGACATGGATAGTTCCCCAGCCCCACAAATCTCTGAATTGATGAAAAAGGTTTCCAAAGATAAAGTTAATGTCCAAGGATTGGTCGCTGAAGAAGATTTCCGAGATACTCTCAGTTATGCTGGGGCTTCCGAAGAAGAGTGAGTCTTGATTTATATGGACGAACCAAGTGACTACATGGTTTATTTATTAGTTCATTCAATTCATAATAAAACTTATTTAGGAATTACCAATAATTCAGAACGTCGTCTTAGACAACATAACTGTGATCTAAAAGGCGGTGCCAGATACACTACTGGATTTAAGGGAGAAGGTGAGTGGTCTTACCATATCTGTATCTCTAATTTAACTAAGCGTCAATCATTATCTATTGAAAGGACTGCTAAGAACAAGCGACGAAGGGCCACCGGAAGTAGTCCTTTGGAGAGAAGACTGTGTGTTCTGTTACCATTACTGGAAAAATACCCCGATTGTGTTGTTGAATATAAATAGTTGTGGGATGTATTACAACTTATGCAACTCCGAGGCCGACAAATCATTGAGCCTAAGATATTCCGAGAGTGGTGGAGATGGACTTCTAATAACGCCAATGCTGAAAGAAGTAATGAGATTTTTAAGATGCTCAAGAATCTAACATGGGTTCGTATGCCTGCTGGTCGTGAGTTTGACCCCCGAGGACTTTCTGGCGAAATAAACAAAGGAAAAATGGTAAAACCTGAACGTTGTGATCCTGACTATCAATACTATTATTGGGCTAATGATGGCAAGGATAAATTATATTTATTGTGGCCATCGCTCGGTAGTTCCCCTTGGTCAATACAATCCTATGGTTCGGAGGGATGGTCTTTAGGAATTAATACTTTTGAAGATAAACTTTTTTATGCTGCCATTAACAAGCAATCACACCCATAAGCATAAATAGGTGCTTACATCCACTTTACCCCATGAGTCTCACTGCTACTCTCCGTGTGCCACTTGCTAAGAACATTTTGCGAGGATTTGAGGCTATTAACGAAGAAGGTATTCTTTGTTTTAGTGAAGAAGGCTTGTCCGTTATGTTAGTAGATGGCAATAGATTTAAAATGCTTCGTGTTATCGTGCCTGCTGAATCATTCCAGAATTATGACTGGCAATTTAGTGAACCTCAAGAAGTTGGTGTTATCTTTGCTCGCATGGGTGCCATTATTAAAACCCTTACTGCTAAAGATGAACTCACTTTGGCTTTAGACAAACCTACTGAAAACCTTCGTTTCCGTTTGTTGGCTAACGGTATCAGTCAAACTGTCAAACTTTTGCGTCTGGATCTTATGAACCGAATTAGCACATGGCCACAGAGAGATTGGGAATACCAGACCACAATCCCCGGCAAAAACGTAAAAGATTTTCTAAGAACTGTGGAAAAAACTATTTCTTTCACTCTTTCTGCCGAAGTAGAGTCCGAAACTTCTAACATTGTTTTCCAATCTAATTCTCAAGATGAACCTGTTATCTGGAAGCATCCAGTAGATTTATCTGGTGATGTTGGACCCACTTTGTTTACCACTACTGAAGTAGCCAGCAGTTTAACTGCTGTTGGTAAAAATGATATTGATATTCGTGGTGCTGTCAAAGCACCCGTAGAGTTTGATTGGAACATAGAAGGTTGTCAATTTACTGCATTAATCGCCAATAGGAGTTGAAAATATGAAAAATGGAAAAATAATTCGTAAGAAAAGAAGCAAGCCCACCAGTTATGAGGCTGCTAAATCTTTGGTTATCGTAGCCGAAGAAGTAACCGCCCAAGTATTGATTGACCGACTTATTGATTTAGGTCGTCGTGAAATCCCAACCAAGCGCAGTTTGAGTGCTATGATGAAAAAGGATCGGGATTTTGAAACTGTGCCTACCACCTCTTCTCGTGGACCCACTACTTTCCGCAGAATTGCTTGAAGGTCTTGAACCCGATTTGGTAACAATACCAAACAATCAAAATGAGATATAACAAACTATGACTATTGTGTGTTGGGTTTTGAAGTCTCCAAAGAAAAGCATATATAGTTGATGGCAATAAGAGGAAGTTACATGAGTCCGAGATTCCATTTAACTGAAACTTTCATTGATAAATACAAGCGTAAGAAGGCTCCATTTGGCTTCAACGGTTTGGGTGAATTGGTGTATAACCGAACCTATTCTCGCCTCAAGGAAAATGGTAAAAACGAACAATGGTGGGAAACCGTTCAGCGTGTTGTAGAAGGCACATTTAATATGCAAAAGCGACATATTGAACATAATGGTTTAGGCTGGAACGCATGGAAAGCACAACACTCTGCCCAAGAGATGTATGATCGTATCTTTAATATGAAGTTCCTACCACCCGGCCGTGGACTATGGGCTATGGGAACACCTATTACTGAAGAAAAAGAACTTCACGCTGCTCTCAACAACTGTGCTTTCGTTTCTACTGCCAACCTTAAAGAAGATTTGGCTAAGCCTTTTACCTTCCTTATGGATGCCTCTATGTTGGGCGTAGGCGTAGGGTTTGATACCAAGGGTGCTGGTCAAATCATCATTAAAGGCCCCGCAGAGAACCGACATACTGAAGAGTTTGTCATCCCTGACACACGAGAAGGATGGGTAGAGTCACTGCGGATGTTAATTGAATCTTATTTCCTCGGCACTGCCCCAGTTACTTTTGATTATTCTGCTATCCGCCCTGCCGGTGTAGCCATTAAAGGTTTCGGAGGAGAATCCTCTGGCCCTCGTCCGTTAGTAGATATGCATGAGTTTATCAGTGCTATTTTAGATAAAGAACGTGGTAGCCCTATTTCTCTGACTGCTATTGTAGATATTATGAACCTTATTGGTAAATGTGTCGTCGCTGGTAATGTGCGTCGAACTGCTGAGATCGTTTTCGGTCCTCACGATTCCGAAGAATATATTGATTTGAAAAACTATGAGGTTAATCCCCACCGTGCTGAATATGGTTGGACTTCTAATAACTCTATCTATGCTGAACTTGGTATGGATTACACTGATTCTGCTCAACGCATTAAACTGAATGGCGAACCCGGTTTCGCATGGTTAGGCAATATGCAAAAATACGGTCGCATGGCTGATGAACCTAATTGGAAAGACCATCGTGCTTGTGGTGGCAATCCTTGTTTAGAACAAACTTTGGAATCTTACGAACTCTGTTGCCTCGTGGAAACCTTCCCTACTAATCACGATTCTATTGAGGATTATCTTAAAACTTTGAAGTATGCTTATTTGTATGCTAAAACTGTTACTTTGGGTAAAACCCATTGGCCTGAGACCAACCGAGTTATGCTGCGTAACCGCAGAATTGGTTGTTCTATGTCAGGAATTGCTCAGTTCCTCGCTGCTCGTGGCATGAGTTCCCTCATTGAGTGGATGGATGCTGGATACCAGCACATTCAATCTTTAGATGAGGAATACTCTAATTGGTTTGCTATCCCTAAATCTATCAAGACTACTTCTATTAAGCCTTCTGGAACCGTTAGCCTGTTGGCTGGTGCCACCCCCGGCATTCACTTCCCTGAATCTCGTTATTATATTCGTCGTATGAGGCTGGGTAAACTTTCTAATTTAGTGGCTCCTTTGGAAAAGGCTGGCTATAAAATTGAACCTGCTTTCGGTGCTGAAAAAGATACTGTCGTCGTAGAAGTTCCTGTTGATGTCGGAGAAGGTGTTCGCACCGTGTCTGAAGTTTCCATGTGGGAACAACTCGCTTTGGCTGCCGTGGCTCAACGGTATTGGGCTGATAACCAAGTGTCCTGCACCGTGACTTTCGATCCTGAAACCGAGGGTAATCAATTAGGCCACGCTCTGGATGTTTTCCAATATCAACTCAAAGGAGTTTCCTTTTTGCCACGCTTAGACCATGGTGCTTATCCACAAATGCCTTATGAATCTATTGCTATGGAAACCTACCATGAAATGGAGGCTGCATTAGGTAAACTTTCTTTCGGACGTATTCGTGGAGAGGAAATTGTTATTGAGCGTTTCTGTGATAATGATGTCTGCGAAATTGATTTCGTAGCCACTGCTTTAGAGGATACTGAAGAAGTGGAATCTACTGTTTAATCACGGTTAATACTATCAACAAGAAGGTATAAATAGTAGTTTGCCACCATAAAATATATGGGACGCAGTAAAGCACAATTAATTACCAATATGGCGCACAACATGATGACGCACAACCCTGCCACGGCACAAGATGTCTACGCAGCCCTACGAGAACAAGGATGTTATTATCTACCCACGGTTCGTGAAATCACGTTTGCTCTTCGCACCGATAAACGGTTCTTTGAACTCGGAAAGGTGAAAGTAGGTAGTTTAGTTCGTCGTCGTTCTCATGATGTATGTTTATGGGGACGTATTGATATTAACTATAATTAATTATAAAATTATCGTTTTTGGACCAACAAATAACTATAAATAGTGGTATGACTATTATTAAGTAATGGACCATGCCGCCTTTGAATTATCATTAGTTAGTGCCGAGGTGCGGTCCGAAGTGATCCACGATAGTTGCACTCACGCTCAGCACCGATTATCACACCTTAACACTTGCGCCCAGATTCTACTTAGGAAAATGCAGCGAATGTTGGGGGCATGATTATGGCAACTGATAAAGAGTTAGTAGAAAACTTCGTCATGGAGTTTGCAGACATGATGTCTGGTTTCATAGAAGATTATGAATCCTATAGCGACTCTTTAGCCCGTTTAGAAACTAATGTTAAAGCCCTACATAAAGATATTTCCTCTGTCACTAAAATAGTAAGAGATGGAAATGGACAACCACCACTGATGACCCGCATGGCAATTTTGGAAGAAAAGGCTAATGCCGAGGAAGACACTGAACGCAAGAAATGGGAACTGTTTTTAACGGCCCTCCCCGGCGTTCTCGCTATGTTAATCGTTGCGTTGTGATACGTTGTCCGATTTCATTTTCTATTGGAGTTTAGCCGCTTTCATCGTAGTATGTCTCGTTTTTGATTGGTTGCGGAAAGGTCTTGAAGACAAATTATAAATAGTAGAGTTGACCATATTTATTTATGCCCTACGCAGACCCGGAGAAAAAACGAGAGTATATGGCTCGTTATAATTCCGAGTATTATGATAAGAAGCGAGACGACATTATTCCTCGTGTAAATAAGAATAAAAATAAACTACGAGGCGAGAAGAAAGAGTGGTGTTTACACTCTACTACTGGCCAATGTTATTACTGTTCCCAGAACAATCCTCAATATTTATTAGTTCGTTCCCTTAACCGAGTTTTGTTACCCACCCCGGTTTGTGACCAATCTTGGGACACCCTTAAAACGCACCCTGAACATTTAGAAATCATTTGCACGGTTTGTGACCGAGACCGTAGGCGGAAGGTGAATACTTCATGACCCATGTAGTAACTGAGGCTTGTGTTAATCACAAATATCAAGATTGCGTAGCCGTTTGCCCTGTAGATGCTTTCCGTGAGTTGGCTACCTATTTAGTTATTGATCCTGATGAGTGTATTGACTGCGGTGCTTGTATTCCCGAATGCCCCGTAGAAGCCATTTTTGAAGAAACTGAAGTTCCCGAAAACCTCATTCATTGGATAGAAAAGAATGAAGACGAATCTGTTGATGCCGAACCAGCCGAAGGTATGTCTCCAGTGTTAGGACCTTAAACTATAAATAGTCGGGTAACATATCTATTGTTATGGATACAATGATGAGTGTTTGTTGTTTGGCTGCTACTGTTGGTGGCCTTCACATGCTTCTCTCTGAAAGCCAGCCAGTCTTGGGCGTTGCAGCCTTTGACTTCCCAATTGTGCAAAAACTCGTAGGTGGGGTTTTGCTCGTTTGTGGTGTAGGTTGTCTTTTCAAGAAGAGTGCGTGAACAACAAACTAATTAGTTCTTGCGTATAGGCAAGTGTCGGTAGACTGCTAAACTATAAGTAGTCGTTTGGTAAATATATCTTTATGACCTTTGACTGTGTATTACTTGATTGCTCTGGAAGTATGGGTGCACGACTACGCAACAACTCCGACAAAACAAAAAGAAATAAAACCCGGATGCAATACGCCTTAGATATGTTGTTTGACTATTACGAGAATTACTCAAAGAAAAATGTAGAGATTGATGGTCGCACCTTAATCGTTCCTTTTGATTCTACTGTTCGTGGTGGCATTACTATGGATCTGCTTCTGAAAATGAGCCGTGATGAAGTAATGAAACTTTTTGAGCCTGCTGGTGGAACAAATATCCAAGAGGCTTTCAAATACTGTGGTTCTTCCAACACTCTACTAATTACTGATGACCCCGAAGCAGGGCGTGTGATGGGTAATTGTTGCCCAATCATCTATCTTGACTAAAGTATAACCGTAATCTTTATATAGATGATACCCTTAACAAAGAGTATGGTAACTATCGTTAGACCTAAACAAACTTTCTATCGGCGCACTGCCAGTAAAAACGTTGTTCAATGGAGTATCTGGCTGGAAGAAGATCAAGGTATTTATACTATTAAGACCTCACACGGTCAAAAAGGTGGTAAAATTATTGAAGATGCAGGAGTCATCATTGTGACTGGCAAGGCCAGTAGGACTCCACAAGAACAAGCCATCTTGGAGTTTGATTCTAAAATTAGTAAACACCGAGACCAAGGCTATACTTTCAATACTGACGGAATCAACATCAATCTGGCACCTGTTCCTATGTTGGCCCAACCCTATGCCAAGCACGGACATAAAATTATCTTCCCTGCTATTGCTCAGCCCAAACTTGACGGTGTTCGTTGCACCGCTAAAATGGAATCAGACGGTAGCGTAAGTCTACTCTCCCGAAAAGGAAAAGAGTTCCAACTCTTAGACCAGATTCGTAAAGCCGTTATCGCCACTGGACTTCCTGAAACCTTTATTTTAGATGGTGAACTTTATTCCGACGAAATGGATTTCCAACGAGTAGTAGGATTAGTTCGTAAGAAAACTTACAAGAACCAAGCCGACATTGATGACATGGCTAAAGTTAAACTAAATGTCTTTGATGCTATGGATATGAAGAATCCAGATATGACTTTTCTTCAGCGATGGAAAAAGGCTAAACAATATGTAGATCTGGATACTACTGACACTTTAACTATGGTTCCTTGTTATCGTGTAGACAACGACAACCAAATTAATGCCCTCTTATCTAAGTTCCTTGCTGCTGGCGATGAAGGAGTCATGATTCGTAATATCAAATCACCTTATGAACAAGGCAAGCGTTCCTATAATCTTCAAAAACATAAGATTTTCCTTGATGCCGAATATAAAATCGTAGATGCTCTGGAAGGCCAAGGCAACGATATTGGAACTGTGGTTTGGATTTGTGAAACTGCCAAAGGTCAAAGATTCAAGTGCCGACCAAAAGGCACTCAAGCCGACCGTAGAGACAAATACCGCAACCGACAAAAGTATTTCGGTAAAATGTTGACTGTTAAGTATCAAGAATTAACCAATGACGGCATACCCCGGTTTCCTGTTGGTATCGCCATTCGTGACTACGAATGACGCTAAACTACATATAGTTAAGAAACTAATATCTTATTATGTCAGTTCCCGCTTCTTCCAACGAAGATATTCTTGCAGCCATTATGCAAGAAAAAGCAGTTATGAAAGCCTCCTCGGTCGAACCCCAATTGAAACCTAATATCACTGATGAAGAAATTATTAAAAATCACATCGCCCAAACCAAACCGGGACGTGGAAACCAGAAGATTGGTGCTGATTCCAAGATGGGCGGACCTAAACCCAAGTTCCTTAAAGAAGCCTTTGAAGTAAAAGACCCGTGGCACGTTCCGGGACTTAAACAGGCTATGGAAAACGATCATAAAAGATAGAAACCTATAAATAGGTGTGCCCACCACTCATCTCTATGACCATCTGGGACGAGTTCTTCGGAAACAATACTTACAATCGTCATTACATCAATCGTAACGCTGACAATTGGTATCTTAATATGCTTCGGGATATTAATAAAATGATGGATGATGCCATCAACGAAGCCGTTCCAGTAGAAAAACCAAAAACCAAAATAGTATCTACTAAAGTAGTTAACAGAAATGGTAAAACTTATCGTATTACCGTAGAGCAAATCTTAAGCGAAGATTCACCTGATGGCGATGATACAAGTGTTGATGTATCTGATAAAGACGAGGATTTTGATTCTGACTTTACAGAAGAAAACATTTGAAGGTGTTTTATTTGCCATACAAAGACCCTGCTAAAAGAAAAGCATATCAAAAGAAATATCAAAAGCGTTACTACGAGCGTAACCGTGATGGTATTATTGCTAACAACACTTCTAACAAACGAGCACTGCGTTTGGCTAAAAGAGCATGGTTATTAGAACAATTGGGTGGCCAATGTATTAAATGTAATTACGAAGGCCCTAACTTACATTGTCATCACACAGATCCATCTTACAAACGACCGTGGGGAGATGTCCGAGGAGGCACACAGGGAGGTAGTGGTATTAAGTTTCAACGAGGTATTACTGATTATGCATGGTCAGATTTAAAAAATAAATTGCATACATTGGAGTTACTTTGTGGGAACTGTCATGCTGAACACCACGCCGAAGAGCGTGAAAATGCCTGATGCACCCCCACATAAACTATATATAGGAGGAAACTTCTATCAAAAGGTAGAGGGAACAGTGGGTTCCCTATGAATAACTTATAATATAGGAAAAGATACTTATGAAAGAAAATAGATTCAAAACA
>MDSX01093926.1_pt1 | contig 12437 bp, 12 predicted proteins | sample 811141 | NCBI WGS metagenome assembly MDSX01 (sample SAMN05326642, study PRJNA326480) | marine metagenome | isolation source: seawater | place: Atlantic Ocean: South East | collected 2010
ACAATGCCTACAGCAAAAGCTGAAAAGCTTAATAGTGCAACTAGGACTTCATTTAAACATGGTTTAATACCTTTGGCAGAAGCAGTAACACCTGGGGTAGCAGCTTATAATGTTCCCGTTTACAAAAAATATAAGAAAAATACAAAAAAATAATATTATTCATTTCTAGATACAATCCATAATATTATTGTTCCTACACAAAGCCCTACCATTACACCAGGCATTATAACATATAACTATAATATAATATAAATGATATTAAACACAATACATTATATTATATGTATAACAAAATTCCAATGAATTTATATAGGGTCGTAATTCTTGATCGAAATTATTCAAATTATATATTTTACCATGTAGATGATGTACAAAAAGGAGAGATTAATGTAGATAGTATTCCAGGATTGAAAAATTTACGACCACTAGATCATAAAATGTTTATGGACGATATTTTTGAATTACCAATGGACAATTCTGGTGAAGTTTCTATAATTAGATCTACTGTTCGCAAATCAAAGCAAATAGCAGGTGTACTTATGTTGGAAAAAAATAAGACATTTGGTCGAACTGTAAATAAAAAACGACTATTATATAAATGTATACCAGATGATGTACATTTACCTGCATTTTTAGTACCATACGATGTAAAAGTTGGTTTTTCAAAAGTACAAAAAAATAAGTTTGTTACATTTCAATTTGACAATTGGAATGACAAACATCCTCATGGTATTTTGACAGAAACGATAGGAGATGTTGATAATATGGATAGTTTTTTTGAATATCAATTATATTGTAAGAGTCTTCATATTTCATTAACTGAATTTACCAAAAAAACAACAGCAGCATTGAAACAACAATCACAGAATGAATATATTGAATCCATTTATAAGAATACAAAGTTTCATATAGAAGACCATCGTGATAAATATGTGTTTACTATCGATCCAGAAAATAGTACTGATTTTGATGATGGATTTAATATTGAACCAGAATATAATGAAGGTGGAATACAAACTGGTTGGAAGGTGACTGTTTATATAGCCAATGTATTCTTTTGGTTAGAAACATTGGGATTATGGAACTCATTCAGCAAACGGGTTTCAACAATTTATTTACCAGATAGACGACGACCAATGTTACCAACAATTTTATCGGATACATTGTGTAGCTTACAAGAAAAACAGGATAGATTTGCATTGGCCATGGAATTTCATGTATCTTTTGATGGAAAAATTAATACAAAACAATTTACCTATAAAAATACGTTAATTCATGTTAAAAAAAACTATCGATATGAAGAATCGCGCTTAATAAATTTATCAAATACTCGTTATCATAATTTATTAGAGTTGACTAAAATAATGGACAAATCAGTTAATGATAGTCATGATGTAGTTGCATATTGGATGGTTCAAATGAATGCATATACCGGTATTGATATGTTAAATAGAAAAATTGGTATTTTTAGATCAGTATTATTTACTAATTCAAATAATGATAATTTACCAGAAAATCTAGATATACCTGCAGAAGCATCACGAATAATTACTATGTGGAATAATACATCGGGTAAATATATTGCATACAATGATACCGAATATTTAAAACATGACTTGATAGGAAATATTTCGAATGATATTAGACATAATTTTAAACGTAAAGCTCAGCCATATATTCATATAACTAGTCCAATTCGTAGATTAATAGATTTGCTTAATCAAATTATTCTATTTAGAGAATATAATTTGGTTGATTCTATTAGTGAAGAAGCAAATTCATTTATTGATAAATGGATAAATGATATGGACTATATAAATGCAACAATGAGGTCAATTCGTAAAGTACAAACAGATTGTAATGTATTACAACAATGTGTTGATCGACCAGATTATATGGAATATTCTCATAAAGGAATCGTGTTTGATAAAATGATCAAAATAAACGGGCTATATTCATATATGGTATATCTCGAAAATTTGAAAATTTTATCACGTATTACATGTCAACATGATTTACAAAATTATAGCCATCATCATTTTAATATGTTTTTATTTGAAGATGAACATTCATACAAGAAAAAAATAAGATTACAGTGGATTGAGTCACAATAGTAAAAATTTATTGATTATAAAGGTTACGATATTATTAATTTATTAAAACGATATAATGATTATTTTGTTTTGGTATGTATATACATAGGATGTATAAAATTCTCTCATTATGTATGATGGCTGCTGTTGCGACTGCTTCCCCATTTACTGAACGCTTTGAGCAGTGGGTGAAGGATTTTCGCATAACTATTAATAACGACGATCACAAAGATCACTTATTTAGAAACTGGATTGAAAATGATAAATTTATTGAGGAAACTAATTCTCGTAATTTAACTTATTCACTCGGTCACAATCATTTTTCTGGTATGGATTCTACTGAATTTGGTAATTATATGGGATTTGAATCGAATGCCGAGACATTGTCCGGCCATATCCATATGGATAAGATTAAAGCAACATTGGCTGAAATCAAATGTTTAGACGGATGTGTTAAGTCTTATGATGCTTCTGATAAATTATCAACAGTTTCGTGTGTAAAGAAGTGCTTAACTGCTAATGATCAATTACATATGACTAGTATTCCTGATTCAGTTAATTGGGTTAAATCGGGTGGTGTTACTGGGGTGAAGGATCAAGGACAATGTGGCTCATGTTGGAGCTTCTCTACTACAGGTGCACTCGAGGGTGCATACTTCATTAAATATGATAGTTTACCTTCTTTCTCTGAACAACAATTAGTTGACTGTGATAACCGTCATAATGGAGGGAAGGATATGGGATGTAATGGTGGATTAATGGATAATGCTTTTGCCTGGATTGAGAAAAATGGTGGTTTATGCACTGAGGCTGATTACCCTTACACATCTGGTAAAACAAAGTCAGCTGGTTCATGCGAAACTACATGCACTGTTGTTGATAATAGTAAGATTACTACATTTACTGATGTTAAATCTAGCTCTGATTCTGCTATGATGACTGCTTTAGCTCAACAACCTGTCTCGATTGCTATCCAGGCTGACCAAAAAGAATTCCAATTGTATAAATCAGGTGTTTTTACTGGGTCATGTGGAACTAACTTAGATCATGGTGTATTGGCTGTTGGTTATGGCACTCTTGATGGAGAGGATTACTATCTCGTGAAAAATTCATGGGGAACTGTATGGGGTGACAATGGATATATTCGTATGGGTAGAGGAGATTCTTACAATAAAGGGAAAGGTCAATGTGGTATGTTGTTACAGGCTAGCTACCCAACTGTTTAAGTTTACGTTTTCGATAATATAATTTTTTACGATATCCCAAATAATAACTTATTTCTCTTTTAATGTCATTTGGTAATGGTAATGTGTATATACTATACACACTAGCAAATTCTTGATCATTTGGTGTTAATATTTCGTAAAATTTATTTGCACAACTCACCTTATGTTGAGAATTATTTATTTCAAATATTGCTTCATATCGGGATCGTGATAGTAATATATGAAGCCCACTATCAAATGATCGAGTTCGACCGCGTACATATACATGATCTATAAATGTACCAAATATTGGTCGAGACGCTTCAAATCTTAAATTACCTTCTCTATTCCATTGTATATCTATCATATATTTTTTTCCATGTTGTAGTGCACACGCATTAATAGGGTTAGTTAATGGCATACTTATATATTATATACATAAAATATTAATATTATTTACATTATTTTAATATAAATATTAAATTAAAATACTTTTTTACTATTGTGCTAACTATTATTAGATAAAATAATACATTTAATCTGTATCATATTCTTTAATTTTAATATTATTATATTCAGCATCATATATGGCTTTTTTTTCCTGTTTTTTTCGCATTTTTTCAAATAGTTTATTTGCCTTTTCTTCTTTTTTTAATATTGATCGTTTATTTGTACCATTTTCCCATTCTTGATCTTCACGAATCAGTTGTTGTTCTAACAATCGTTTTTGTTCTGTTTGTTCGCGCTTATCTTTCCTTTTTTGTTCTTTAGATGGCATATATTATAATATATATTAGAAGATATTTTTAATACGGTTTTATTAAAAATATGTATAAAATTGATAGAAAATACACACAATATGGATTTTAACTAATGAAACAATCAAATTAATATAATGAGTAAGACACTGCAATACGTTGAACATGGGGATAATGCTAATCATATCAGGTTGGTAAGTAAGTATGATGATTACTATGGTTATGAAGATGATGTATGTGAAAGTTGTCACATTAATACCACGTTATATAGCTGCAATAAATGTGGTAATGGTATTTGTGATGACGCAGAATGTTCATTGATTTTCCCCCATTATTACAATACGACATACTTTGTATGTAAAAGTTGTGTTGATACCATTTCACAGAATTTGATTTTACAGATTGATTTGGGTAAATTGGAATTATTGAAAGAAAAAATACGTAGTGGAACAACATGTAACTCGGTATGTTCTTCTAGAACAACGAGCAGAAGTAGTTGTTATAGTAATAACACAGTTAGCAGCTTAAGTGATATTTCTAATACATATAGCGATGAGCGGTTTGGGCTAAACTGTACAACAAGTAGTAGTAGCGATGAAGGTACGTAACTTGCAAAAAATCGGTTAACATTAAACAGATAAAAATTATTGCATATGGTGTAAGTATGTTAATAATTTTTTGTTGATATAACTTCAAATAGTATTTAGTTTAAAAATGTATCATTATTTGTATTTTACTAGTTTCTTCTGTTCAAACATATGGAAAATTATTCTCGTAATTAAAAACAAAAAGAAAACATTATTATTATATATAATGTTTTACAATAGTGTAAAAGATGATGTTGAGAACAGTCAATCACTAAAAGAACATAAATTACTAAAAGAAAAAGAGCAAAATGAAGCGTATTATGATGGTTATATACTAACTGATAATGAAACGGAATATTATGATGATTATGATATAGATGACGGTTCAGATAGTGATAGCAACGAGACAAAAAGTGTAGTAGATATAGAAAAAACGAACCCAGTATATGATAATGTGCGTTATGATTATTCATTATACACAGATTATAGTAATGAGGAGTTATGTGATTTATTTATTTATAAACAAAAAACCGAAAAAAATAATAAAGAATTAGTGGATATTATAAAATTTGGAGATGAAGCATTAAAATACAATTATGAAAGAGCATATACAATAAAAGAAAAGATTAGGTTTTATTGGATAGGTTTAACAGATAATGTAATTCATAAAAGAACTTATTTAAAATATAATGAAAGAATAATAGGTTTGACAGAGAAAGCAGATTATATACATAAGAGGTTAGATGTGTTAAAAGAAAGAAAGAAAATAACACAAAATGAAGAAAATCAAATAATTATAGATATAGAAGGAATATATAAATTATTACATAGTGTCTTAGCAGAATCAATAATATTTATGTGTAATGCAAAAGCACCAATCGGTGATTTTATAGATTTTTATACTGAAACCAAAAAAAATATATTAATGGTAACAAATATTAAAGAAAATAAATTATTTGTTAACAAATTATGTAGTATAGAAATAAAACACGGTAAAAAAGACGTAATAAAAAATATAAAAAAGAAATATGATGAAGAACAATCAACAGATTTTGCGTTCTTGGAAAAGGAACCCCCGAAAAAAATGGTTGAGTTCTCAAAACGATTTGCAGATGAATTAGAAAAGGATAAAAATTATATAAGAAAAGAATATTTATTAGAAAGTATGAAGTACGTATTGGATGAAAATTTAATGAATCGTGGAAAGAATAATTTAAAATATATATTTGTTCGTTATAAGAAAAGACAAGATATGTATTATGAGCATATAGAAAAATTATTTGTATTAAATAGATTATATAAGGAAAAAGATAGTATAAGTTATATTGAAAATACTCACGAAATAGATTGTTATATAGATTATATGAAATATAAATTAGTTATAATAGATGAGAATATTAAACATGAAAAAGAGAATATAATAACAAAAGAATATACTGATGAAATAGAAAGTTTACAGAATGGATTATTTAAACAGGAACCATCTAGAATTTATGACTGGTATACAATTAATTATAAAACATATTTTGCAAGACAAAGCTATTTTTACAGAGAATATAATATTCGTATAATAAACGATATATTAGATGTAATAAGACTCTTTGAAAAGAGTTATAAATTGGGTGAAGAAACCAAAAAATATTTATTAGAGTTGGAAATAAAAATAAAAAAATCGTTGGAAATAGAGAAAAAAGTAGAAGAAGAAATAATAAGAATTCGTAAATCAACAATAAAAAAAGGAGAACCATTATTAGAAAAATATGAAAAAATGGATGAACCATTAACTAATGTGTATAGTGAACGAGAACTTTGGTGGTATTATTACAGGTATGATATTTATAATAGAAGGGGTGAAAAAGATAAGAAATTACCCGATACATTAATTCATCAAAATAATGAAATAAGAAATTTATCATTTGCAAGGAATTATCGGTTTGCAATAAATCCATTTGGACCAAATGGTGGAAGTCATCCAGATATCCCATTAAATCGTGGAGTAGTTTGGGATGATATGGATCATAATCTTGATAAAATAGATTATAGTAAACGTCAATTAATATACAATAAGTATTTGATGAGTAATTTAAGTGAGGAAGAGATGGAAGAAAAATGTAAAAAGGAGGAAGATGAAGGCGTTAAAGATATAATACGTATAGAGATGTTAATAGAAAGTATTCGTACAACCCAGGATATATTCAATGAACTAGAGAAAATGGGAGATTTTATAAAAGATGGTGTGTTAATAAATGATCAATTATTTTTTAAGTTTATTTTGTTTGGAATTAATGTTCTAATATTTATCGGGCAATACTTTTGGACAGAACATATAGAACCAAATATGTAAATTAGTTTGTATAAAAATTATAAGTTGTAAAAAATTGATAATATAGATTTCATACTATCAATATAACACATATAATCTTATTGAATTAAAATATATAATGAACCTATTTACATCCAATGATAACCATATGGGTGATACACAGGAAGTTATCGAACCGGATACTATTACTTCTAACCATATAGATGATACACCAGAAGATAATGAACCTTATATTGACACTATCCTGAATGCTATACAAACGAGTATTCCACCAATTCTTACACCACCAATTCTTACGCGTAATACAACAACTACATATAATAATTATATACATGAGCCTAATGTGTTTACCCCAAATAATACTGGCTATACTGACTATACACAGAATAATAATGAATCAGATAATTTTGACTCTATCTTTACGGATATGCTACTTACTCCACCAACTCTCACGCGTGGAGAAACTAATATATATCCGCATGATATTGTATATGAACGACCTACATTGATAAGAACAGATACTGTTATACAAAGCAATGGTATAGATTACCCGGATGGAGAAAATATAGATTCAGTTTGTCGACAAATATTATTTGGTGAACCTGAACCTATTGATGATTCTATTGATGATTCTATTGATGATTCTATTAATGATTCTATGGTTGATTCTATTGATGATTATATTGAATGTAACAATAATATTATAAATAATAATAATGAAGAAATAATGAATATTGCCGCAAATATTATAAATAATCACACAGAAAGTATGAATAATTCTAAAATGGATTTTATTACTTTATTTAATATTATGATAAATAATAATATTATTAATAATAATATGAATGAAGATGACATTACCAATGTAGTGAATACTTATTTACATATAGACGATTCATTATAGACAATTTATTATTATAAACAACATTAAATTAGCTTATATTTGTACAAAATTGTTTTTTTTTGTGCTATATTAAAATATAACATAAAACACATATATTGGAGACAGATTAAGCTTTAATTTTATTTTTTAATAAAACGTTTATTATTTTGTAAATCCAATATATATTTAATACCAGAAATGGATATATTGTAAAATATACATATATTTTACTAGTTATACTATTCGGTATAATCATATCTTGATAAAATTCTTTATTAAATATAATATTATAAATAAAATCATAACAACGGTATTTAAAAAATGTACTAAGAAACAATGCATTATTTATATGTAAAGTGTATGTAATATATTTATTATTTGAAGTTTTCTTTAGTTCTCTAAGAAAATAACCAATGGATAGAAATATACTACTAATTTCTACTTTTAAAAAAGTAACATTATAATTATAAATACTTTCCATTGGAATAGAATATAATGTTGGGTAAAATATAAAGGGGATACATACAGTATGATGAATAAATGAATCTATTTTATTAAATGGTATATAAAAGAAGTCACAACATAAGAAAATCAACATAATATAATACATATTTGTTAAATCGGTTACATAATAACAAGTATAAGTAGAATATAATGAAATTATAAAAAAATAAACATATTGAGTTTTTTCTATTTGTTTAAATTGAATTGGATTTTTTAGAAATAAATTTATTAGCATAATACCTATAATTGTATTTTATTATATTTTTATATTCTTATCATAAATATGTTTACACATTTGAAGATTTAAAATATTATTTTCAAACATCTATTACATGATTCAAGAGAACCTTCCACCCAACTTTGGTTTAAACTATAATTCTCACCACATATGTATAAGTTTGTATCAGGATTTGTTAAATAATTTGCTATTTGTTCACTATCAAATCCTTTTTTCCAAAATCCTACACCACAATCCCAATTAAATACCCAAACCTTTTCTGGTACATTTATTTCCTTATTGAATGTTAAATTTACGTTTTTTACTATTGCATCTTTTACTTCCTTATCTGTTCTCATATTACTCCAATATTTTGTATATTTATCATCTGTATATGATATCATTATCAGACCATTTTCTTTATCTATTGGTATTATAAATCTTAATGGATTATTTGTAACAACTTTCGATGTTAAATTATTAAACCATATATCTTCTTTTTTAAATAATGCATATACACGACATAATGATTTACAGTCTATTGATTTTTCTAATATAGAATATATTGGTTTTAATATTGGTAATTTTAATAATGCATCCTTTGGTAAACATAATGCAATCTTTTTACTTTTTATTTCGTTATTATTCACGTTCACAAAATACAATTCTTTTTGATTATCATAATTTATTGATTTCACATCACTCTTATTTTTTAAAGTACCATTGTTTTCTTTTATTACTTTTACTAATTTATCTATCATTTTATGAAAATAACCACTATAATATTTTAGATCTGGTCTAATACCTTTTAAAAATAAATTGTATGCATCATACATGTTCATTCTTTTTAATTGACCACTATATCCAGATGCTATAAGCATATATTTTAATTCATCTTCATTTAAGTGCATTTTTGCATATTCCTGAAAAGATACTTTTTTTAAATCTATTGAATCATCGTTCTTTGCTTTATTTAATATTTTTGTTACATAATCAAACCCGGATTGGTTATTAAATTTATTAGAAAATTCATTTTTACTGTCTACAAATTGAATATAAGCATCATGTCCTTTATCTTTTCTAAAATCGAGCAATTTTAATTCTTTTAATAATTTTATTACTTCTGTATGATTTAAATTAAATCTAGCTCCACCTTTTGGAAATGAATATTTATGTTCATTTATAACTTCTTCACATTGAAGTAAACGGCCACCAAATGTTTCATTTTTTTCTAATAATAATATTTTTTTACCACTATTTAATAATTTATAATATAAAAATAATCCTGATATACCACCACCGACTATTATTAAATCGTACATTTATATATAAATTCCTATATATAAATTTATATATTTTAATAGTAATTATACTACTCGTCAACTGGATATTTTTTCCTATATTCTTTCATTCCTCCGCTATATTCATTTATATTAACAAAACCTTTTTTCATTAATGCTTCAATTGTTAATTCTGCTGCATTGCATTTATCATGAGCACAGTACACTATTATTGGTACTTCATATATTTTTATTTTTCTAGTTTTAATATAATTATTTAACTCTGGATAATGAACTTTTATTACTTGTTCAAACCATTTCTCTAATTCATTTGTTGACATTTTTAACACTTCTTTATTAAATAAATTAAATGATTTAGGTATATGATCTTTTCCATAATATTCTCCTGGTAATGCATTTATCATTACAGTTAAATTGTTGTTCTTTTCTTTTAAAAAATTTTCTAAATTATATTTACAAATAACAACCTTTGTATATATTTGATTTCCCCATTTTCCATTATCCTCTAATACAAAATGCATATGACGGAAAAATGTAATATTTTTTGAATCACTTATTTGTTTTGCTTTATACAATTGAGGACATGCTATATTTAGTTTTACTGTTCCTTTATCATTTATTTTTGCTACACCACTATTTTCAAATTTATTATATGCAGTTTTTGCATCAGTTATAATTGGACTTTTATCTATTTTTTCATCTGCAGCCCAGTATAATATTTTTTTATTACATAATTTTTCACCCAAATCTAATTTAATTTCCACATTACTAAAAATATTTTTTTTTAATTTCATATTGTGATTATTTATAAATTCACGAACAAAATCTTTTTTTTCTAACCAATCTGGTTTTAATGAATCTTTTGATTTTACTATTTTTTCTACATCAAAAACTAAACAACTTGCACACACACCTTTTTTCATTGTATATATATATAATATACAATGTTTAAAGAAAATTTCAAAATAGAATGGAAAGAAAATTTTAATGAAACTTTAAAAGTGTATCAACATTTATTATATTATTTAGGTAGGGTACTTGCTGTATTTATTTTTGGACCATTTTTATTATATAAAGGAACAAAATATAATGACATATATTTAACATTATTTGGCATATTATTAATGTTATGGGATGGTTCTAAGCTTATTATTCAAGCTTATTATGATGATTATTCATATTAATTGATGTTTCAGGTGATATACATTTTGTTTTATAATAACTTTTTATATAAAAATCAATAAAGAGAGCGATTTGAATTATATTTGCTAATCCACATAGCAACATTATATTCCAATTAAACTCACTTTCTACTTCATAGTATAGTTTAAATGCAGTAAATAAAAATATTAATTGAGATATTTGTAGTATTGTTATATATTTTTTTATGATTTTTATGAAATTTACTTTTAATATTGATAGACTATAATATGTATACATAACCGAATGAACAAATGCATTTAATAACGTTGGTATCCAGAAACAGTCCAATTTATACGTATATGCTAAGTGCCATGATATAACTGCACCAGAATGATGATACAATTGTAGAAATATGGGCTTATTTCCTTTTAGATAAATCAAAAAAGTATCGATATATTCCACATATTTGGACATATAAAAATAAAATAAAATATCATCAAATTGTGAAAAAGAAAAATAATAACCATTTTCTATTACTATACCTTTCTCAATAATAAACGAACCTAATTCTACAAAAATATAAAAACTAAAACATGATAACATAATATTATGTATTAATGATACATCATTCAATGTTTCCCTATTTATAATTATATTCTGTGGAAAATTAAAATATAATATTGTTGATATAACTGGTATAATATGATGTACCATGATGTGCTGCTACTAATATGTATGCAAATATTCTTTTATATACATATATTAAATTGTTACTCGTACTGTATTATAGGAATTGGATTTTGGTTGTATTTACATTATCAGTGTGAGAATATTTGATTATATGCAGATTTCATGATAATTTACACCAGAATAATTATCATTGTATATAACATTGTTAGCTGTTGTATTACATACATAATTGTTGGTTATTTTGTTTATGTCATAACAAATATGTATACAAATAATACATGCTATTCTTTGGAGAATACAATGACATATAGCAATATAATAATATTTATGTTTTGGAATCTTATATTCGATTGGGTATAATAATGAACCCATTCCAATCATATAATAATATTTATTTGAAAGAGAATAGTAATTAATTATATATAAATGATAATACATACCAAGTAGTACGCAAGTTATATCCATATAACGTCGCATACTATTTTTGGTAGGGTCTCTCCAATAATTTATAGACGTTAAAAATGTGATAAATGTAATAATGGAACTATCATATACACCATAATATATTGCAAAACAAAATGGAATTAATTGATAAAAACTATTTATTAATATAAGAATACTACCATCTTGGTGTAAAACTAAATCGTTGTTACCCATTTTTTTTTTTAATTCTATTGGTGGGTTTTCTTCCATTATTTCCCCTTCCATTATTTCCTCTTCCATTATTTCCTCT
>MDSX01057872.1_pt1 | contig 12430 bp, 7 predicted proteins | sample 811141 | NCBI WGS metagenome assembly MDSX01 (sample SAMN05326642, study PRJNA326480) | marine metagenome | isolation source: seawater | place: Atlantic Ocean: South East | collected 2010
ACGCTAATGCCAAACTCGACCAATCACGTGACCGTATTGCCCACTTCTAATATTTCGACGCGGTGACCATTAAAAATCAATGCGGTGCCCAGTGACCCCCTGTCCATTATTTTTTGCAACCCCGAAATTTAACTTTTGGGGTGTTGCGGCGCCCAGAGATACAAATCAGACCTTGCTTTCGAGTTAGATGCACATCGGATCTGAACTGAGCGGATCGTTGGCATTTAGCGTAAACGAAAGTCTGCCGTAAGCGTCTCCACTCTATGGGCGTTTGTAGCGTAATCTTATTAAGCTTCGTCGTTCGCAATAAGTTTCGAATACCTAATAATATTACGAGTATTTAATAAGTCTATATATTCTATCTTCGTACGTAATAATATGCATATGATAAGCCCGAAATAAGAGTTTATCACCTTCGAAGGTACCTCATTAATAACCTTCGCATTATCGTATATATTTAATCGAGATTTCATGGAAAATTTGATGGCATATTTGACATTTCCTCCCGGTTATCGATATTCTCGCGACAAAGTCGGCACCCATCGGTCTCTCGCGAGGCGCACGTCGGCCGCTCGGGCGATTCTGCTCGCGAACGCCGCGTCGCTGTGCTAATCGCAACAAAAGGCGCAAGTCGCGCCGTCAAAGTTTGTCGCGAAACGCGGCGAGCGCGACGGCAGTGGCGCAAGCTCACGCAAGCCGTCACTGAATTTGTCTCAAAGTTACTTTCAACGCCAAATTCGCTCATTTCGCCAGATTATATGGGAAATCGAACGGCCGAACGACGGTTTAAACTGGAAAAACTTTTGTCAAAATATTTGCCGAGTTTCCTCGCCACCAGCCTAAGCACATCATAGTTTAGTCCCAAATCCCACCCACGTGCCTTAGTAGACCCTTAGTGAGGCACGATCCACTTGCCCTAAGAAAGTACGTGCGACAAGCGTTGTCAACCTAATGAGCGCAGCGCGCGAAGCCATCAATCATCAGGTAAACAATATATTTTCTGTTCAACGTCTGGCTCGCTTCTAAGCCTCGGGTGAGACCACGCAGGAGGTGCACTTTCTTGCTGAAGACGAGAAAGTCACAATACTGCCAACCTTTGCGCTCGCGCAGGTATTGTCGTTTCATCACCCCGTTGCCGATTTCTAATCACGATGATGCGATGTTTTTTTTTCGTTCCCAAACGGCGAGTTGTTTACCTTTCGCCACTTTCAGGTTCATCTTCTTGGGGGGACGGTAAGAGCTGGCGCTTTTCCACGTGATCGCATCATTTAGTATCCTGGCGCCAGCCTCTATGTTGTCGTTCGTAACCCTTGCTTTCCTTTTGCCTGCGTTGCAGTTTGGTCCCTTCCGTCCCCAAATTCAAGTTATTGTTCCTTATTGGCTGGCTGTCATTTTGAAAAAGCAAGGTAGATGCACGATAGTACCGCCTAGATGGCTACACATGCACTTGTTGGGCTCATTAATCAGCTTGGAGCGCACCGACGATGTATTTCAGGCATGACTCATCCCACTTCTGTTGAATTTCATTTAATATAGCTTGCTCTGCAGACACTGCCTTTCCACTACATCGAAATTGCCACAGACTTGTGCAAGCATGCTCGGGACGACTTGCCGGACTGGGATCACATATTTGATTTATTAGTGAGATAACCATTTTCTGTGTGTGATTGTCTCGTGACGATCGGTTTCTTATATTCGCGGCAGGAAACGGTTCGTTCAGTTCGTCACAATAAAATGCAGGCAGGGTTACGGAGCCTGGATACGCGCGCAATGAAGGTTTGATTTCATGTTTCATCGACAGCTGCTTCGCGATTTCATGTGTACCCACCAGGGGGTCAAATTGAGTAATATTGCTTTGTTAGAAGTCAACATCATGCGCTCATTCATGACTAATTCCTTAGAATATTTTCGCCGGTCAAATTCAGCTCAGTAAAGGAAATAGTAATTGACTTCGAAGGTCGCATTATCGAGATTAAAAACGCTGTCACTATCGAATGTATCATCAGCTTTGCACACATTACGATGAGTTGTCTGCATTGTGTCGTGCCCACTCAATGGCCAGATTGGAGCCTTCGATAACCTGCCACAAGCGCGGCGCAGGTAAACGCCTTATGGTGCTTTTGTGATGATTTATTTAAAGTACAAGTAGCAAGCAAGGTTGTGAGATTGTTATAAATTTTGAGTGCTACACGCAATTTTTGCTTCATGTGAATTCTGTCAGCGAATTCTGGCATTCAAATCTTGCGATTCATCTTGTTGAGAAGGGGGTTCCTTAATACATAGTCATCAGGTTATCGTTTCACGACTAATTGTTGATTTAGCTGCTCGTCGCATGTTAAACAGCGCAAAAGGCTTGCTTATTATGTTCCAAATTCAAGGCCTCATGCGAAGGTGAAATTTAATCGATGATGATCGTGTGATCGAGCTCCATTGACATGAAACGCAAATTGTACGATACCCATCTCATGAGCAGGTGTAACGCAAGTAGCGAGTGTTGCGCTTTTAATATGGGCAATAACGTTTGTCGTGCCGAACATGCAGGTCGCATGCCAAGTATCTCTTGAGAAATTATGACCTATGACATTGATTATGGATCCACCGTCATTTGCAAAAGCTTCTGTCGGCGTGGTCAATGACAAGTAAGCAAGGGGAAATGCCATCAGGTCGTGTGATCCATCTTTACTAGCACAGCTCAAGTGCTTAGTGGAAATGCACAGCTCTACCCGAGCTAGCAAAACGTTTGAAAATGCTTCTGAAGGAGCGGGTGGAACATCATAGTGTGATTTGCCACTTTGATGTGCGCGTCTCTTTTGAAATGGCATTTTATCAGACGGTATCTTCGCGAATTTACTGTGAAGTGTAGGCGCTTCACAGAGGGCATAGACAGATGATACTACTGTAAATATCGTTGAACTGATATTTATTGTGCAATAGAGTGATGCATACTCTCCATGTTCATCCAGGAACCAGAAATTTCTACCTGATACTCTCAGAATGGCATGCCCATGCAATGGTAACTGTGAAGGTGAGACGCTCGTGATATCTGGAATCTGTTTGGCACCAAATTTGAATCTAATTTCATTTGCATTTACTGTGCTTTGCAAGGTGCGAGCATCAATGATTATCGTAGGATTTGGATTTATACTCGCGATGAAATGCCGCATTTCAATCCTATCCGATATAACCAGGCCTGTCGTTTGCGGTCTTCCAGTTGTACTAGGATCGGTGCCAACTAAGTCATCGCTCCGTGACGTGTATCCAACGAGGGCCTGCTCTGATATCACCAAATCTTTCTGACTAATAAAGTGCTGATTGTCATCCCTGGCTCGCCCTGTGCACGGTAAATGAATCCAGACCTGAATTTCACAGTTTGCCGATGATGATATATATGACTGCCCGGCCTCGCTCAAGCAGCGTGAATGTGGGGAAATCAAACACGTTCCGCTCCCACTCATGGCAGATGTCTTTCCGTGTAATATCAAGTCAACTGGCGCTATGGTACCAAAAGCACATGCCAGCCATGGCGTCTCAAAGGACTGCAAACTATCGTGAGGCATTTGCCATGAAAGATGAATTGAGCTACCTCCAATTTTCGATTGAGTGTGACTCAGAGAAACGTTTTTGAGTATAGGTTCAGAAATCAGTAATAAGGGAAGAGAATTTTCATTTGATAAGTGTCCGCCCAGATTCGAATGCAACGAAACAGAAACGAAAGAAAAGTAACTTTTAGTCATGTTTGGTGATGATCCTGCGAATCTACCTGCCATGTTAGACAATGAGGGTGCCTCACATGCAACTAAAGCAGATGATACGATGTGTGCCATATGCCGTTGTAAGGAGTCGCAGCTTGCTGTCTTGTTCACATCCATGGGATTATTTGGTGCGTTACAAGCATCTGAGTCAAAATCACTTTGATAGGAATCTCGTGCATTACTCGTTGGACCAAATTCGCACCAGGTAAGATGTTCAGAGGATATGATACTGCCATGACCATAGTGTACCATAGCGGAAGGGAAACTACCTAATCTAGAGCCTGATAACCACACGATTCCTCCGCCGTTGGTTCCAGATACTCCACCTCCTCCGAGTGACGTAATGGCAAATCCACTGGCATCATGTATTTCAAATGGGCCAGGTTTTTCAACGAGGTCAGACGTGAAAAAGGAACGCTTATCACCTCCAAATACGTCTACTGTAATATAGCCAACTCCGAAAGTCATGCTGTGGAGGGGATCAGAATAAAGCACACCATGCGGGAAACATGAAATGGATGGCATCAACGACGCACAGCAGGGATAGAATGACACCGGATCGAAGAAACGATAATGCCCTAAGGTAGCTCGCTGAGCTTGCTGGCTTAAGGAGAAGTCAATCATGTGCGATATACATTTAGGGTTGTGATTCGCCAGTGTCGACACAGTATGGTCGTGCAGAACAGTTGGTCGCATTGGGCGCATTGGAAGAGTGACTTCAGCGGCTGGCTCACCAGCAATACCAGATATGCTGAATGATTGAGCGATACCATTACTTGACTTCAATGAAAGACCATTCAACATGAACGGGGGCAGACATTGAAGCACGCCAACCCTAAGGACCAACGGGGTAACAGTAAAAGTCCCGAAACGACATTGGAATGCAGGATCGGGTTCTGTTCCGCAAATTATAAATGCTTCTGGTTTGTCAACATCTTCGTTCACTGGCAAGTAAGACACGGTTTGGGTCTTCACGAGCATTGTGTCTTCGCATTCAACACGTGAGCTGTGACGAGCATGTGAACCATCAGAGTCTATGAATTTCATTATGTTAGAAATTGGCATACGATACTTGAACATGGCAAAACTTCCATCAGCCTCATCATGAGGCGAAAGAGTGACTCTGACGTTTACCTGATCAAATGAAATTGGAGCAGGTGGCAACTCGCAAAAAGCCAAGGCTGAGGAAATCGCGAATCCATGAGATGGAAGGAGACCGTCAAAATAACAAAAGATTGGGTCTGCATTTCGCGCAGCTGAGGCACAAAGGTCCCCCATGCGGTTTGTGTGCGAGTGATCAATAGCAAAATTGAAACGCATTCCAACAGCCATCACGATCGCACCGCCAGTCAACGGTCCCGTAGCAGGTGATATCCTCAAAATCTTTTCGCCACTTGTGAACAGTACCTGCACGCCAGATTCACTATTTTGAAGTGTACTCGCGTCATGTACATCTACGCTCACAAACCCTGCTGTTACCATTTGCGGCGCTTCGCAGATTACGAATTGACTATCAACATTGCATTCTCCATTCATTTGAGCGTTGTGGAAATTGTTCCCATACTTGCAGAGCACCTTGCTATACGACTCGCCGCATAAATCATTACCAATCAAGGTTATACTTGTTCCACCACTTAGTCGTGTACGCTGAGGCGATATCATTTCTATGTCTGGGCGCATTGCCACTGCTAATAATGTAAATTCATCGATGTCAACATGCACCTTGCCTGCTCCAAAAGTGGCACCTGGCATCACCCGCCAATCTACTCCACGTTCATCGGAGGCCCCAATGACTACGGTTGCACCATTACCGAGCGATGTGGGCAACATCTGCTCATCATATGGTATGATAACGGTGACAGGCAACGTGAACCTCAACCTGAGTGGTGTCGGTTGAAAGACTTTCCCAACAAGCCTCCATCGCATTCTTAATGACGACAATGACAGAAAATCTTCCACGTCTGCCACTTCTATGCCCAGGACGGTTGGACTTTCAAGAGCGCCAGCCCCAATTATAATAGAACCCGACTCTGAATTCCCTAGCACGCCACCTTCAGAACTTACCACCTGACGTTGAATAGATTTTTCTGGGACTGCCAAATGAAAAAGGGTTTCACCAAGTGTGGAAATAAATCCGTGTGCATCGGTCTTGTGCGAAGAATCGCTTCCATCCGCGCGAAGAAGAGGATTCCCTGTCCCGCCAAGAGTAATCTTCACCTTTGCATCGCCAAAAATTCTCAATGAAAATAACCCAGGTGGAACAAATAGAGTTGCTTGAGACGTTTCATTAGCTGACAAAAACAGTTTTGATGGCAGGGTGGCTTGACCTCCAAGGACTACAGGTTGAGATAAAGCAACGTGCCCGTAGCTGTACCAGTCACTCGACACCAGTGATGCTGAAAACAAGTCAACCAGCAGCAAGCGCCCTTCCATGCATGAATTGTCCTCAACAGTGGCAAATGGTGAGTAGTTGACAAAGTCACGTTTTGTGCACCCCGGACCAGCTGGTCTGATGACTTCGAGGTGCTGACTTGACGTATCCATACTGGAATAATTAAAATAAATGAAGGATGTCGTTTGACCGACTGCATCTGACATCAAAGCATGAACAGCTCCATGCAGATGGACATAATATAGGGGCGATCCACGAAACGACAAAATTTACAACTTGAACCTGATTCGATAGTATGAGGAAGTGTTCATTTGTTGAAGAATGTGACAAAGGTACCTGTGTAAATCACTTGTGGCCAGGCCATAAACGCTAAGATATGCACGTCGGTATCTTCAGAATAGCTTCCGCCGTTTGCTTGCCCGACAACGTCAGAGTAATAGAGCCCCGGACCTTCAAGTTGGTAAGATCCCCATTGACCTGTTGATTTGATCTCGAGAACGATGTGTGTCCCAGAAACACAAGATCCATCATCATAAAATGCCCAGGGGTCGTAGTTTAGAGCGCTTGGATTGGTGCAGCCTGCAGGTATGGTTCCGATGACAATAGGGGGTGAGTTTATGAGTTGTGCGAACTAGGGATAGGCTTGTCTGGACTACATTTGCGTCCAATGCCGAAATTGATAATGATGCCGAAGAAATCGATCCGTACCTCCATACTTCAGTCGGAAGGTCTCTGCGCGTTCATCTTCCAGCCCCGTCCCCTTCCAAGCGATATACACTTTTCCTTCAGATGCATCACCATCAAAGACGTCAGAAATGATAACCTGGATCGACCCTTTGAAGAAAACAAAATATTCTAGTGACGGGTATGCACACATCGTCAAAACATGCAGCTCGTCTTTGTAAGAAACAAAGCCAAATACATGGGAGGTCTCGTTGTTAGGTGGGCCGTTGATACTATAATACCCATGGACATTTCCAGTTTCGCTGTTGACAAATCGATATTCATCATCGCCTTCAAACGGATATGGATGGAGATTACTTGCACTGATATACGACTGTGTCGGAAGTTCTCTCTCGACACGTCGAATCATATGGTTCCCCGTGTCTGCAACAAACGCAATACCGCCATCTGTGCCAGGAGCAACTGAGATTCCAGACGGCGTGTTGAATATACTTGCCGGACCAAGCTCATCATTGTGTCCGCCAATTGCATTATACGATCCAGCGTACGCGAACGATGCGGGTTCGACTGATAGAGAACCATCATTACCACCCAAAACCAACCTTCGCAGCCGATTCGAGTGCTGTTCACTGACGAGAAGCGCTGACCTTTTCTTAGGAGACAGCCCTTTTGCATACTCGCCTGCGTCACCCGGCTCTACGTAGAAAGCTATTCCGTACGGTTGATCGAAGCGTATCCCCAGCTGAAATACTGGCTGAAAGGTTCCGTTTGACGTGCTATTAGACTTGGGTGTGCCAACCGGAGAAGGTGAATCAGAGCCTTCAATGGTGGTTACCGTCATAGTCGGTAAAGTCGCTTGCCGTATCCGATTGTTACCTCGATCTGCGATATATAGGACGCTCTCATCTTCATTGAGCGCCATATGGCTTGGCTGATTAAATAGAGCAAGAACACCAGTCGCATCTGCGAATCCAGCAAGCCCTGCTCCGTTTAGAACTGTTTCTACCATGCCATTCTGCCGAACCACACGGATTCGGCTGTCGCTATCACTAAAAAATAAGTCTCCCGAAATAGTATGGTACGCGAGCCCAACTGGACCGTGTATGTAAGCTTGAGTAGCAACTGTTGCATCCCTGTAAGTATCGATCCCAGCACCAGCAGAAAGTAGGGTGCAACCAGAAAAGAGTGGATGTCGACCCCCTTCGTGCCTCAACATGCTTTGCACTCGGGCATGGGCCGGAAAACCTTACCATATGTTGAGACAATTCCATCACGTAGATTGATGAGGCGAATTCTGTTATTTAAAGTGTCTGCAACAAAAATCATTCCGGTTGGGGTGATGACTATCGCCTGGGGTCCGTTGAATTCAGCCCGCAAAAGTTTGTCATCAGAGAAGCCAGCTATCCCTGAGCCAGCTATCAGAGTAACATCTCCTTCATAACTAACTCTGCGTATTCGGTTGTTGCCAGAATCAGCCACGTAGACCGACCCATCGAAGCTGACTGCTACCCCGCCAGGACGATTGAAATATGACCTTTCCCCATGACCATCCTGCATGTTTTGGAAAATAATGAGACAGCAAGTTGGGACGAAGTTTAAAGAGCAGCGCGTAACTCACGCGGAAGCCGGGTATGCCTGACCCAGAGATGCTCGTCACCTTGCCTTTATGGATAACTGTCAGTAATAAGTCGACGATGCAGCGTATATCGTATCGAAGAAAGAGCACCTTCCGGCTGGCAGGTCAGTTCGTAAGCTAAGTTGACCGGGACAGGCACAAAAACAGTTGCAACCAGTAAGTTTACGAAAATATACGAGAAAAGCGAACCGGACGCGATGTGCATGGGATTCCTCGACTATAGGTGGAAATGGGAGTGTTGCATAATTTTCCCAGTCGCCTTCGGTAGGTGCAGTCGCGAACGAAGGTAACAAGTTGACAACTTGTACGACGTTATGCACGCACGTGGCTAATTACTTATTATCAACGGAAATGAAAGTAATAGTTATTTCCAACTTGTTGTATGAGCAAAGTGAACGAATCTATTTCTGGACCTCCCAGAACACTCGAGCTGCGCAAAAAATCAAACTCAACGGCAAATGCATATTCGTCACAGTGACGTATTCGTATGAAGTGGCGTCTGATTTTTTGGGCAGCTTTTGTCCCACCTGTGCGCGCGGCGATGTCACTTTTGTATTGGAATCTTATTTAAATCACTGCACTGTGTGATTTGGATCGTGAATTTGATTAACATACGCTATGTTACCATATATATGACGATTATATCGTAATAATATGTAATAATAATATTCTACAGGATCGAACGAGGACGGTGGTTCGCTCCATGGATTTCGTCAGCAGCACATAGCCACCGATCGAACAATTTGCCCGTACGATTATTTGCCCATAATCACGATTATCGATCGTACATATTATTTAAACTCGATCGCTCGCTCGTGATTTTCGTTCGTTGATTCATTCGTTCGTTCGTTCTTTTGGCGTACATAATAGCCATCAGTTTTGCAAAGAGTGATAAATGATACGAAGGTAACTCGAAGGTAATTATATGTAATTATGATGTGATTTTGCCGAAGCTCGTCAGTGTGTAGTTGAGCCATGTGCGGCAGTGTCACGCTGTCGAGTAACAATATATGTTACTCAAGGGGATGCGAGCCCGTGAAGGCACTGAGCGGAATGTACTGCTACGCTCGACTAAACAGAACGGCGGCATTGTCAACGCTGTCAACCAAGCGCTATGTTCCTGAACGCCTTCATCGGATGGCGGTAGTTTCATTTGAGAACGCGAGTAATAGATACGGTGCGCCAAAAAATCAGGGCGCAAGGATGGTAAACACGGTTTCTCAGTCGCATTTGATAGTGTCCAATCCTGTCAAGAAAACTTTGACTCCGCGAACAGTTTCCCGCCCCGACGTTACCGGCACATCAGTTTCAGAAGATACGGACCCGGTCCTGGTTCGGGAAATATACCACGAGCTTAACTCCCGGGAGCTCAATCAAGAACTTCAAGACCTGGGCACGAGCCAAAATTGGCGTTTCGTCTTTAAAGTATTTGATAGTTTATGTGAAACGCCAAATGTCACCTACTCTACGTGGGAGGAACGCTTCGATGGCAGTGCTGACACATGCCTTCTCCCAAACGCATATGTTGCCACGACTGTACTTTCAATAGCTGGGCGACATGGGGATCTTGATCGAGTTCGCTCAACGTGGTCGTGGATGCGTGCACAAGGTCCTGGACGTAGTGCACCCACCGCGTGGACATATACTGCATACATTCAAGCAGTCGGGGCATTCGGAAAATGGGAGGAAGCATTTGATGTGTACCGTGAAATGCGCTCTGAAGGAGTTATGCCTACCTCACACACATTCAGTGCACTGATACGAGCAGGTGCACAGGGAAATCGCGCCGGTGCAACGGCGGCGGTCGCACTTGTCGCGAACATGCGAGCAGATGGAATAAAACCGGATGTTCCCATTGCGTCGGCGCTTATCTGCGCATATGGTGTCTTAGGGCAATTTACAAATGCTGAGCGAATGCTCAGGGCCGTTGAAACTTTCGCTGGAGACGATGAAGACGCCCACGATTTTGCTTCAAATATCGGCATCGTTTCTTCAAGGGGCGCTTTGAAAATAAGAGAGGACGCCCTGACTTGCTTTCGACCAGATGCCAGGCTATACACAGAGTTTATCATTGCTGCATGTCGATGCGGGAAACCCACTGCTGCTGTGGAAGTGTTCCTCTCACCAAACTTCCCCAAAACATCCTACACATGCACCGCTGCGATCAAGGCATATGGAGATCTATCTGAGTGGGAGAGAGCTGAGGATATATATGTCTTGATGTGTAGACGCGGTGATTGTATGGCACCAAATGGTATCACATGCAGTGCGCTGCTGTCAGCATATGAAAAATGCGGGCAGTGGAGACGGGCAATTTTCTTTCTGTCGCGACTTCGTGCAGCACGACGATCAAGCTCGGGTGAAAAGTATACAGCTTTGAAGATCGAGGAGATCCACTACAACATCGCAATTTCTGCTTGTGGTAAGTGTGGCAAATGGAGTTATGCTGAACGTCTATTCGATGAGATGATCAAGTATGATATTTCTCAGTCTAATATTACATACTCCACCCTGATCGCCGCATACGGCCGCGGCGGTGAGCAAAAGCGAGCTTATGCGCGATACAACGAGATGTTGGCTAAGGGGCTGAAGCCCGATGATTACACGTTTGTGGGACTCATGCTGTCGCCGGCATCTTGTGGGAACTTGAGTGCTTGCCTGGATATCAAAGAACAGATGCATGTCCATGGCGTTGTTCCAACCGTGCACGTATATAATGAACTCATTCGCGCTGCAGACGTGGCGAGGAGATATGAAACCGCTGTGGAAATTTTCCAAGAAATGGTTAAGAAAGGCATAGAGCCTAATGCGACGACGCGAGAGATGGTGCAAGATATCGGGAAGAAGGGCGTGGAATACTACGAGGACCAGCAGGCCGCTGCAAACTTTGCCAGCTTTGTTGCGGGACTGGTTGGAGTCGCTGGAATGATGGCCGGGCGATGGTAGACAGTCCAACTTTTGAGACGCCCTAAAAAATAAGGGCTACTTTCTGAGCGGCGAGCAGTGATCATGGACAAGAGTTTCTTAATTATACTACACCAGTCCCATCTTTGTACTCACTTAAGGCCAATAGACTGCTTGACATTATCAGCACCATCGCGCTCAAAAAACTGAGTAAAAACCCTTGCGAAAAAGCCGAAATTGCGAGTTAGCGTGTATCTAAGCTCGGCAGGAACGACGCGGAGCATTCCAGTTGGGGCGAGGGTGTCCTTCAGCTTGGCAGTTGCTTTCTCGACGCCATTCTCAAAGCGAGGGGGGTAGTCAAACCAAGGATGAGCATGGATGCTTCGGCGCGAGAGTTCCGTGGAACTTGGAGATCTAGAATTCTGTCTCGATTCCGGCGCTTTCAAAGGTTCGTCGCCGCCGTATCCATTGAACTGATTTTGGTCAACCCGCTTGCTCTTTGGGCTCTTGCTCCTCACCTGCATTTGCAAGGACGACCGCTCTTCCCTCTGCTGAGCGCTAGTGGCAGCTGTCGTTCTATTCCTTTCGCGTTCTGACATCTCCGCAATATTTTGATGATTGTTCTGGAGGAGTGGTCGCCTAACTCGACAGATAACTCACAACAACAATATCCACTTCGCGTGAAATAATGGTTTTCGGGACGCTACCCTTTACACCGTCACAATCAAATTTAATGAATATGAGTTTATTTAATAAAATACCTCTATCTCATAAATAAATTTCCAACTTTATTTATTTTGCTTTAATACGGACTAATACCTATCGAGTTCATTGGCATCGGAGGCGGCATAGAAATGCCGTTGGTGTCTGGAATATAAACTCTGGTTTCGTTCGAAATTATATTCGGCATAGCCGATCGTACGGGATGTCCTTTGGAAAAAATGTGCTACCCATCTGGTATCGTTAATAAATTTAGCAGCTGATCAAAGAGGGACTGGAGCAGCCCCTTACGACTGCGGAAATATTTACATACATGTCGCTCATCTCTACGCGGACGCGCAG
>MDSX01051719.1_pt1 | contig 12426 bp, 15 predicted proteins | sample 811141 | NCBI WGS metagenome assembly MDSX01 (sample SAMN05326642, study PRJNA326480) | marine metagenome | isolation source: seawater | place: Atlantic Ocean: South East | collected 2010
ATTTCTTACTTGATGGCAAATCCATGAATGTTGAAAACTTTAATATGGATTCAGAAAAAGTTAAGAAAGGAACCGTATCAGAATTCAAGCGAATCTTTGGTAAGAGTATGAAGAATCGATTGGTTTCCAGAGTGGTTTTAAACAAATTTATCGCCGAGGTTGCATAATTAAATGAAAAAAAATTATAAATCGTTGATAAATAAAGGTTTTTTTATGCCGATTTCGCTTGCTTTTTCGGAGGAAACCTGTAGGATGGACCTATAAATTGAGAAAAGTTAATTATAATATGAAAGGAAACACTATGTTAAACACTAAACAAAAAGAATTCGTTGATTATGCTTACAACAAATTCGGAAAATCTCAATTAACTGTTGATGAGTTAAAGACAGCCAATAAACATTTTGGTTGTAAGTACGCTCCACAATGGTTGATTAAAAATAAAGATTACAAAGTTGGTAAATCTTTATTTGAATTACCTGTAAATGGTTCTGAACCTGCTACAAAATCTGTAGTAAATGTACCACAAGTTAAACAAGAAACAGCAAACGAAGTTGCTCCTGTATCAGAAGCTGCTTATATTGTTTCTTCTTTGACAGGTGATATTGTTCCTAAAAAGGATCCTGTGTTCGTATCATTTGGTAATTATCCAGATGTAAAGAGCATTATCAAATCTAATATGTTCTACCCTATATTCATTACTGGTTTATCTGGTAATGGTAAAACTATGGGGGTGACTCAAGCATGTGCTGAGAATAAAAAAGAACTTATTAGGGTTAATATTACAATCGAAACTGACGAGGACGATTTACTCGGTGGTTATAGATTGAAAGATGGCCAAACTGTATGGCAGAATGGTCCTGTAATCGAGGCGATGGAAAGAGGCGCTATTCTTTTACTTGATGAGATTGACTTAGCAAGTAATAAGATTATGTGTTTACAACCTATCCTTGAAGGTTCAGGTGTCTTTGTTAAAAAGATAAACAAGTATGTTAAACCAAAAAATGGTTTCAATGTAGTTGCTACTGCTAACACTAAAGGTCAAGGTTCAGATGACGGTAAGTTTATCGGAACCAATGTACTTAACGAAGCGTTTTTGGAAAGATTTCCAATTACATTCGAACAAAAATACCCTACTGCCAAAATTGAGCAAAAGATATTAGTTAATACTATGAAGGCTCAAGGTAAACAAGATATTAAGTTTGCCGAGAAGTTGGTAACATGGGCTGATGTAATCAGAAAAACCTACTTTGACGGTGGTGTTGATGAGATTATATCAACTAGAAGACTTGTCCACATTGTTCAAGCGTTTGTTATCTTTAACAATAAGATGAAAGCGATTGAGGTCTGTACTAACAGATTTGATGATGACACAAAGAATTCATTTATTGAATTGTACACCAAAGTTGACGCTGGTGCTTCTGCTGAGCAGATAGCTGAACAGCAAAGACAAGCGGAGGTCAATTCGCAAGTGGATGACAATGATAGTGAGTCGGATAACGAAGTTATCTAAATCTATCCATAGTGTAGTCCTTGGAGGTGGTGTAGTGGCCACCTCCATTTTTTACACATAAATAAAAGAAAAGGAAAAATGACTATATTAGTTACCGTAAGAAACAATAATGTTGAAAAGGCCATGAGAGTTTTAAAAAAGAAACTCCAAAAAGATGGTCTTATGAAAGAATTAAGGCGTAGAGAATATTACGAAAAGCCATCTGAAAAGAGAGTCAGAAAAGGTAAAGAAATGGCGGCTGCGTGGAAGAAAAAAGAGAGATTAAGAAAACTTAAAGAAGGATTTTAGAGTTTTGTGTCCCTTGATGTCCACAGGAGTGGATATATATTATGGTTCAGGCAATTCATAAGACCTGACGACACAAAAGCCACACAAATTTAGTGTTGGCGTAGCAGGTGTTTGGCAGTATCATCTAAAAAAAACTGCCGTTAATTTAAGAATTCTACAAAGCTAGCGTGGAGTAGAATGTGTTTGTTTGGCATTTGCGCCTGGTTCCACACCCCAAAAAGAACTTAAGCTGCGGCCATGTTTGGTAGTTTTATAGCCTCGAATAAAAAAAACTACCACTTAAAGAGTTTATTATGATACACAATATTGATTGCTTAAAATTTTTAGAAACCACACCAGACGAATCATTTGACATTTGTATATCTAGCCCACCATATAATCTTGGTGTAAGATATTCAGAATATAAAGATAAAAAAGAGGACTATGTTGAGTGGATGTCCGAGGTTTGGCATGAAGTTTGTAGAGTATTAAAACCAAGTGGACATTTATTTCTTAATTTAGGATATTCAAAAGAAAATCCTTTTGACACATATAAAGTTGCAGAAAATGTACCATGGAAATTACAGAATAATATTATATGGGCAAAAGCAGTTGAAGTTGATGGCAAGGTAAGAGGTTATACAATACCACATCAAAGCAAAAGATACTTACAAAACGGTTGGGAACATCTATTTCATTTTACAAAAGATGGTGATACACCGATAGACTTGGAATGGTCTGGTGTACCATACGATACAAACTACAATAATGATAATAGAAATGCAAAACGGAGTGGTCGGAACTATCGTCCTACTACCAATTGTTGGCATATAACATATAAAAGTAAAGCTACAAAATATATAACTTCTCAAATAGCAGGTCTTAATAAACACCCAGCAATATATCCAGAGGAGTTTGTAGAAAAGATTTTAAAAGTATCTGGTTTAAAAAAAGGAATTATATTTGACCCTTTTATGGGTACAGGTACAACGGCCGTAATTGCTAAACAATACGGTTTAGATTATGTCGGTTGTGAAATAGATAAAGACTATCATAAGTTTTCACTAGACCGATTACAAAAAGTTTTATAGAGTGGTTGACATTTGAAAATTAATCACTATATAAATAATAACGATACGCTCATAAGAGGTATCATAACATTAACTTTGCTTAAAAAAGGAGGTTCTAAATGACCAATCACAAAGCAATTCAATCAATTTTTACTGGCCTACGGCCGTTTACTGTAGGGTTTGACGATATGTTCAATCACTTTGACCATATGGTTGACCATCTACCACATATGACGGCAAATAATTATCCGCCATATAATATTGTAAAGACAGGTTCTTTAACATATAATATAGAGGTGGCTCTTGCAGGTTATGGTAAAAAAGACATTTCTGTAAACTTTGAGGACAATATCCTTAAAATCGAATCAGTAAAATCTAAAGAAGAAAAAGAAGTCGAAGACAATGACGGTGTATTACACCAAGGTATTGCTAGACGAAGCTTCTCTAAATCTTTTACTATTGCAGAAGATGTGGAAATCAAAGGTGCTGAATTAAAAGATGGACTTTTAAGAGTATCTTTAGAGAAGATTGTTCCAGACCATAGAAAAGCTAGAACTATCAACATCAAATAAAAATAAAAGTAAAGCGCCGGAAAAGCTTGACTTCTCCGGCGTTTTATAGTATTATATACTAAATTAATTAATTAACAAGAAATTTATATTATGAAGTTATTAGAAAATTGGACAGTACCACAAGTAGAATTCAAAGTAAGAGTTGCTGGCGAATGGGTACATATGCTAACAGATGATTATTTTAAAAATAAAAAAGTAATTGTCTTCTCACTCCCTGGTGCATTTACACCGACATGTTCGGAACATCAATTGCCAGGATTTCAAGCACACTATAAAAAATTTAAAGAATTAGGTATAGATGAAATCTATTGTATATCAGTAAACGATTCGTTTGTTATGAACGCTTGGTTTGATAAACAACAGATTACAGATATCAAAGGTATACCAGATGGTTCAGGTAAGTTTACAAGAGCTATGGGTATGCTAGTTGAAAAAGACGACAAAGGTTTTGGTTACAGAAGTTGGAGATATGCCATGGTAGTTGACAATGGTGTTATTACTAATTTCTTTGAAGAGCCTGGATTGAAAGACAATTGTACTTCCGACCCATATGGCGAATCTTCTCCAGAAAATGTGTTAAAGTGCCTTTCGTAGGACGCTTGACATTTGAAACGGATATGTTATTATCCATAATGCGGATATCGTATAAAAGTATTATGCGAGGTTACCAACTTCGAGAACTTGGGGCAGTACCAAGTATCCGCTCCATTAAATAAAGAAGGAAATATATGATGAAACTAACAAGTGATACCCTTTCCCTACTAAAAAACTTTTCTGAAATCAATCAGAATATACTAGTAAAACCTGGAAAGAAATTACAAACAATCTCTACAATGAAAAATATATTAGCTGAGGCTGATATTACTGAATCATTTGACGGCGAATTTGCCATTTATGATTTACCAGAATTTTTGAGGTCTGTAGAATTGTTTGAAGGACCAGAATTAGGTTTCAATGGTACAAGTAATGTTACCATTGCAGATACTAATAAACAACAATCAGTTAAATACTTTTTCGCTGACAAGTCAGTTATCGTGGCACCAACTAAATCAATTAATATGCCAGATAAAGAGGTTACTTTTACATTTAAAAGAACAGACTTTGAAAAATTGAAAAAAGGTTATACTACATTAAATTTACCAGACATTGCCGTTACCGGTAAGGGTGGTAAGATTAGTATGGTTGCAACTGATAAGAAGAACAAATCTTCAAACAACTATTCTATTACAGTTGGTGAAACTAATAAAGAATTTACTGCTTATTTCAAGGCAGAAAACTTTAAGATTTTACCAGATGATTATGATGTTGCTATATCAAAGCAAAAGATATCTCATTTTGTAAACAGAAATAAACCTGTTCAATATTGGATTGCGTTAGAGCCTGATTCAGAATTTTAAATATATACTATTATTAATAGTGATATGTTTTTTATATACATTGGACTTGGATTTAAAACTAATCCATATTTTAACATGAAACAATTGAGGTTTATATTATGTCAGATTTTCTATGGGTCGAAAAGTATCGGCCAAACAAAATCAAAGATTGTATCTTAACAACAGAATTAAAAGATACATTTACTAACTTTCTAAAACAAAAAGAAATACCTAACTTACTATTATCAGGTAGTGCTGGTACAGGTAAGACCACGGTGGCTCGTGCCTTATGTGAAGAACTAAAAGCAGATTATATTATAATCAATGGTTCAGACGAAGGCCGTCAAATAGATACTCTACGAAACAAGATTAAAAACTTTGCTAGTACAGTATCACTTACAGAAGACTCTAATCACAAAGTAGTTATTATAGACGAGGCAGATTATATGAATGCTGATAGTGTTCAACCTGCTTTGCGTAATTTTATTGAAACATTTTACAATAACTGTAGATTTATCTTTACATGTAATTACAAAAACAAAATCATTCCAGCTTTACATAGTCGTTGTACCGTTATTGATTTTTCTATTAAGAATGGTCAAAGAGTAAAAACTGCTACTGCCTTTATGAAAAGGTTAAGTAAAGTTTTAACAGATGAAAAGATTGAGTTTGATAAAAAAGTCCTTGCAGAATTAATACAGAAATTTTATCCAGACTTTAGAAGAACTATTAATGAACTTCAAAGGTATTCTGTTAGAGGTAAAATAGATAGTGGTATCTTATTCAGTTTATCTGAAGCAAATCATAAAGAACTTATGTCAGCTTTAAAAGATAAAAAGTTTAATGAAATGAGAAAATGGGTTGTACAAAACCTAGATAAAGAACCATCTACTCTATTTACTGGACTTTATGATATACTATATACGGCATTAGAACCTAAATCTGTTCCACAGGCCGTATTAATTATTGCTGGTTATCAGTACAAAGCTGCCTTTGTGGCAGACCAAGAAATCAATATGGTTGCTTGTTTAACTGAAATTATGGCTAGTTGTAAATTCAAATGATTTGTTATATCAGACCAAAAACTTACGGAGTCTCCATAGAAATGGAGAAAATGCCTCCTAATTTTGTTAACATATTAAAAGAACATCTATTAAAATATAATATATCTCCCCATGAACCAGAACCTATTACAGAAGTTAAATGGTTTCCAAAGATATCATTAGAGACACAATTTGGATATGGCGTACCAAACATATATAAATCTAGTGGTATATACAGAATATATTTTGACGGCAAAATTGTTTACATAGGTTCTTCTGATAGTGATGGCAGATTACCAGGCAAAAGAGCTGGAATGTGGGGTAGAAGAGCAGATTTTAAATCTTCATTATATAATTCTACTATCAAAAATGGTAGACCACAAACTTACTCTAATATACCTCAACAAATATCCAAGTTATTTTATAAAGGCAAAAAGTTTCCTATGAAGGATTGTTATAAGTTTGAACATGAATTCTTTCCATGTCATCCAGACCAAGTAAGAGATATAGAAGAAACTATACAGAAAGAATATAAAGATATACATGGTGATGTACCACTATTCAATAAGGTTGAAAACTTTGTTGGTGGTGCAAGAAAGATATTATAATGTACGAACTAAAAGATTATCTATCAGCAATTAACGAAACAAAGAAACCCTTACTGGATACAGATGACCTTGATTGGGAAAGAAAATACCCACCATTTGTAATCAATAAATGTCTTGCTCAACACTACGATACCATTATGCACTCCAACGAAATGAATGGCTATCACTTTCTCCCAAAGAAAATGCAATTTGATTATTTACTAAATAGTATCCGAGAGAGAAGGCGATTTGGTGGTAAGTGGCTTAATAAAACTAAAGTCAAGGACCTTGAAGTAGTTAAAGAGTATTATGGTTATAGCAATGCTAGAGCTCAAGAAGTAATGAACTTATTATCAACCGACCATCTTAAAATAATGAAACAATCCCTTGAAAAAGGTGGGAGAAAAAAAAGATGAATGAAGATGTAATATCATGGTCGGCAGATGATATGCTTGAGGTTACTATTAAGCAACCTGACGATTTTTTAAAAGTAAGAGAGACACTAACTAGAATTGGTGTTGCCTCACGAAAAGACAAGACACTATTTCAATCGTGTCATATTTTACACAAACAAGGTAAGTATTTTATAACCCATTTTAAAGAACTATTTGCTTTAGATGGTAAGAAGAGTACATTAACCTCAAACGATATTGAAAGAAGAAACACAATTGCCATTCTATTGCAAGACTGGAATTTAATTGATATCGTTGACAAGAAGGCTGCTGAAAACAAAGCACCTTTAAGTCAAATCAAAGTATTACCATTCAAAGAAAAAAAAGAATGGGTACTATCTACAAAATATAATATTGGCAAAAAGAATATTGAAAAAGAAGAGGTAAAGTAAGTAATGGAAGTCCCTAAATTTAGAGAGTTTATATCTGAAGCAAAGGCACCATTAAAAGGTCGTCTTGTAATTATTACAGATGAACCGGAAGAAGCAAAAACTTTTCATACTGCCGAAAGATTAAGAGAAGAGGCAGAAAAACTTGGTTGGAAATATTATCTTTTTAGATTAACCAATGGCTCAACTTCATACGAAGATGGTATAAGAAGAGTACACAATAAAGGCGACAAAAAAGGTTTCGAAGTACACTCTAAAAATACAGTTGTTATCTTTAGAGGTTCAGTTGTAAGAAAAGATAGCTGGATGGATATAATTTCCATGTTAGAACGAGACGGTGTTTGTGTTGTTAACAGCAGACAAACAATCAACCTTTGTGTTGACAAATATAGAACCTCATTAAGACTTGCTGATTATGGAGTAAGACAACCAAAGTCAACATTAATTACAGACCCCGAAAATTCAGTTGCAGATTTCGATAGATTAGATACCGACTTTCCTGTAATTATGAAAACATTAAGAGGTAGTAAAGGTGTTGGTGTATTGTTTGTTGAATCAGAAAAGTCTTTAGATTCAATTGTTCAATTAATTAATAAGCAAGATGAAGACGCTGATTTACTATTACAAGAATATATCAAAACAGATTATGATGTTAGAGTATTAGTATTAGGTGGTAAAATTCAAGCTATAATGAAAAGACCAGTTATTGAAGGAGATTTTAGAAGTAATGTGTCGCAAGGTAGTGAACCAGTTGCACACGAATTAACAGAATTAGAAATAGAAACTAGTTTATTGGCCGCTAAGGCAGTAAACGGAGTATGGACAGCAGTTGATTTTATACCTGCTAAAAATAGAGATAAAGAACCACCATTTGTTATTGAAGTTAACTCTTCACCAGGTACAGAAGGAATAGAAGAAGCAACCAAAAAGAATATATCTAAAGAAGTTATTAAATTTTTTAGTGATAAAAAGAATTGGGTAAAAGTACCGACAGAATGTGGTTATAAAGAAATATTATCAATTAAACCTTTTGGTAATATTGTAGCAAAATTTGATACGGGTAACTCTGGTATGCCAGTTATTCATGCTGAAAAGTTTGATGTAAAAGGCAGTAAGATTACCTGGTCATTATTCAACAAAAAAATTACTAGTGATATTGTTCGTACAGAAAAAATATCAGTAGGTGGGTTAAGAGACTATGACGAAAAAAGATATGTAGTTAAACTTGATGTTGAATTTCTAGGTGGATATTACGAGGATGTAGAATTCACAATAGACGATAGAGAGGACAGAAGTCCGATTTTATTAGACCGTAAATTTATGAATAGAGTAAATGTTATGGTAAACCCACATAGAAAATATGTAGTAACAACGCACTATAGCGCAGATGAGGAAATAGATAATGATTAAAATATTAAGATTAAGTACAGGCGAAGATGTGATAGGTGATGTCATTGACCAAGGAACAGAAATAGTAAAAGTTAAAAATGCTTTTGCAATTATACCAATGCAAGGTGGACCAGGTCAACCAACAAAATTGGCATTTACTTTATATGCTCCTTATACAGATGATAAAGAGATAGAACTAAAAACACCAAATGTTATCAACCAAACAACGCCGAAAAAAGAATTACAAAATTCTTACAATCAACATTTAGGTACAGGCATTATACAACCAAAAAATCCAGGATTAATTACAGAAACAACAGTACCAAACTTGAAGTAATATATTATGATAACTGTTCACTTTATAAGGAACAATAATGAAAAAATAACTGTTAAGGTACCAGTAGGACATACTGTAATGGAGGCTGCCAAAGAGGCAGACATTCCAGAAATACCTGCTGATTGTGGTGGCTGCTGTGCTTGTGCTACTTGCCATGTATATGTTGGTAATGCTTGGGTAGGTAAAGTACCACTTGAAGAGAATAGTTTAGAACAAGAACTATTAGAATATGAAAAAGGTTATAAAGATGGCATGTCAAGACTCGGTTGTCAGATTATGCTAGACAAATCTTTAGACGGAATCACGCTACATTTAAGGCAGGAAGAGTTGCTTTAATTGAATTTATATGTTATAATAAGACTTTATATAATGAGAGAACTATGGAATTTTACAAGTCAGTAATAGAACACCGAGGAAAAATACTTGTTCGAGGAGTATTAGACGGTAAAGAATACAACGAAAGATTAAACTTCAAACCTAAACTTTATGTTTTAAGTCAAGAAGAATCTACATGGAAAGACCTGAAAGGTCGCAATCTAAAAGAGATTAATTTTGATTCTATTCATAAGGCAAGAGAGTTTAAGAAAAGCTACGCCACATCCAACTCACCTATCTATGGTTTAGATAGATACCAATATCAATATATTTCAGATAACTTCCCTGGCGAAGTCGAGTGGAACAAAGACCATATTAAAATATTTACAATTGATATTGAGACTACCTGTGAAGATGGTTTTCCAGATGTAGAAAATCCACAGGAGAAATTACTAGTAATCACGGTAAAGAATCAAACTAACAAACACATTATAACTTGGGGTGTTGGTGATTTCAAAACTGACCGTACAGATGTAACTTATATTAAATGTAAAACAGAAAAACATTTAATCATGGAGTTTATGAAATTCTGGATTAAAAACTATCCAGATGTTATCACAGGTTGGAATTGTAAGTTTTTTGATTTACCATATCTAGTAAACAGAATTAAATTATTAACAGATGAAAAGGTAATTAAAAAGTTATCGCCTTGGAATATTGTAGAAGAACAAAAGGTTGAAGTAAGAGGTCGTGAACAAACTGTATATACTTTGTTTGGTATTTCTAATCTTGATTACCTAGATTTATATACAAGATATATTCCTCAAAGACAAGAAAGTTATAAACTAAACTTTATTGGTAATGTAGAACTCGGTACTGGTAAAGATGATAACCCTTATGAAACATTTAAAGATTGGTATACAAAAGACTTTCAATCTTTCGTAGATTATAATATTCAAGATGTTGAGATTGTTGATGGACTAGAAGATAAACTTGGTCTAATTGAATTGTTATTAACTATGGCCTATGACGCTAGAGTTAATTATCTTGATATCTTTTCACAAATTCGTGTATGGGACACATACATTTATAATCATTTAAAAGATAGAGGTATACAAATACCACCAAAAGAACATCATACAAAAGATGAGAAATATGTTGGTGCTTATGTAAAAGACCCGATTGTTGGTATGCACAAATGGGTTGTATCGTTTGACCTCAACTCACTTTATCCACATCTTATTATGCAGTACAATATTTCGCCAGAAAAATATGTTGGTCAAGATTCAACTGGTGTTTCTGTATCTAATATGTTGAAGAAGAAAGTTGATACTGCTTTCTTAAAAGAAAAAGGTATTACAATGACACCAAATGGTGCCAGATTTAAAACTGATAGTCAAGGTTTTCTTCCTAAAATGATGGAAGATATGTATAATGACAGAAAGAAATTTAAAAGACTAGAACTACAAGCTTCTCAACAATATGAGAATGATAAAACTAAAACAGAATTAAAGAAAACAATATCAAGATATCATAATATTCAATGGTCAAAAAAGATTGCCTTGAACTCAGCTTATGGTGCAATCGGTAATCAATACTTTAGATACTATGATGTTGCTCAGGCGTCTGCTATCACAACCTCTGGTCAATATGTAATTAAGTGGATTGAAAATAAAATGAATGACTATCTAACTAAAGTTATTGGTGAAGAAGGCGATTATATTGTTGCGTCTGATACTGATTCAATTTATGTTACACTTGATAAACTTGTTGAAAAAATATGTAAAGATAAATCAAAAGAACAGATTGTAAAAATTCTTGACAAGATTTGTACTGAAAAGTTTGAACCTTACATAGACAAATGCTACGCCGAACTCGCTGATTATTCTAACGCCTTTCAACAAAAGATGGAAATGGCAAGAGAAGTTATTGCTGATAAAGGTATATGGGTTGCCAAGAAAAGATATATGTTGAATGTTCACAATAGTGAGGGTGTTCAATATGCAAAACCTAAACTTAAAATCATGGGTATTGAGGCAATCAAATCATCAACACCAGAAATATGTAGAACTAGAATTAAAGAAGCTATTACTATCATCATGGAAAAAGATGAAACAGACTTACAAAAATTCATTGCAGATTTCAGACAAGAGTTTGCTGGTTTAGAACCTGAACAAGTTGCCTTTCCAAGGTCTTGTAATAATTTAAGAAAGTATGCAGACTCAAGTAATATATTTCAGAAGTCTTGCCCTATACATGTTAAAGGTGCATTAATCTATAATCATTATTTAAGAGAAATGAAATTAACAAGAAAGTATCCTGAAATACAAGAAGGTGATAAGATTAAATTTATCTTAATGAAAGAACCTAATCCATTTAAACATGGTGTTATAAGTTATATAACAACTTTACCTAAAGAGTTTGATGTACATAGATTTATTGATTATGATACACAATTTGAAAAGACTTTCCTTGACCCTATGAGATTTATACTTGAAGCAATAAACTGGAAGGCCGAGAAAGTTGCAAGTCTGGAGGATTTCTTTTGATACCATTTCCAAAGAAAACTTATAATATAATCTATGCTGACCCACCATGGACATTTGATACTTATTCTATCAAAGGTAAAGGTAGAAGTCCTGAACAACATTATGATTGTATGACTTTAAAAGATATAGAAAATTTACCTATTGGCGATTTAGCAGATAAAGATTGTGTATTGTTTATGTGGTGTACAGACCCTTTATTGCACAAACAATTACCACTAGTTGAGAAGTGGGGTTTTAAATACAAAACAATTGGTTTTCATTGGGTCAAGACTAACAAAGACAGAATTAAAAATTATTATTTTAAAGGTACAGGTTATTGGACAAGAGCAAATCCAGAAGTATGTATTTTAGCTACGAAAGGTAGTCCAAAAAGAGTAAATAAAAACATAAATAGACTAGTCGTAGATGAGCGAAGAGAACATAGTCGCAAACCAGACAGAATTAGAAACGACATAGTACAACTATGTGGAGACTTACCTCGAATAGAATTATTTGCTAGGTCTTCCGCTGAGGGGTGGGACTCATGGGGAAATCAAGCGGAAAAGTTTGGATGAAAATTCGATACTACAA
>MDSX01070899.1_pt1 | contig 12422 bp, 8 predicted proteins | sample 811141 | NCBI WGS metagenome assembly MDSX01 (sample SAMN05326642, study PRJNA326480) | marine metagenome | isolation source: seawater | place: Atlantic Ocean: South East | collected 2010
CTATCTGCAAAAGAAATTATTGGAAATGAATCTCAGGAAAGAATGGGATTGGTTATCAAACAAGAACATGTAGCAGAATTAAAAGAAGTAGCAGAAAGAGAGCGATCTCCTATGTATACCGTTGGTGAAGTAACCGGTGACGGAAAATTCACTTTTGAATCATCATCTACAGGTGAAAAGCCAATGGACTTGGAATTGAACGATATGTTTGGTTCTTCTCCAAAAACCGTAATGACCGACAACACGGTTCAGCGTAAATATCAAGAACTCGAATACAATATTGATAAAGTTTTAGAGTACACAGGATCTGTACTAAAGCTTGAATCTGTAGCGTGTAAGGACTGGCTAACCAACAAAGTAGACCGATGTGTAACAGGAAAAGTAGCCAAACAACAATGCGCTGGGCCATTACAACTACCTTTGAACGATGTTGGCGTGATGGCTCTAGATTATAACGGAAAGGAAGGTATTGCAAATTCAATTGGCCACTCCCCTGTCGCTGGAATTATTGATCCTATAGCTGGGTCAAAAAATGCAATTGCTGAGGCATTAACAAATATCGTTTGGGCACCACTTCAAGATAAATTAAAATCAGTTTCATTATCAGCCAATTGGATGTGGCCATGCAAAAATGAAGGTGAAGACGCTCGTTTATATGAAGCCGTTCAAGCTGTATCCGATTTTGCAATCAATTTAGGGATTAATGTTCCTACTGGAAAAGATTCTTTAAGTATGAAACAAAAGTACAAGGACATGGAAGTAATATCCCCTGGTACTGTTGTCATTTCTGCTGCTGGTCATTGTGATGATATTCAAAAAGTAGTTGAACCTGTTTTTACAAAACAACTAGGAAATAAAGTATTTTACATCAACTTATCAAATGAAAACTTCAAATTAGGTGGTTCCTCATTTGCTCAAATATTAAACAGATTGGGGAACGATGCCCCTTCTATTAAAGATGATGCGTTATTCGCAAAAAGCTTTAATACTGTTCAGGACTTAATAAAAAACGGATTAATAACAGCAGGCCATGATGTATCCGCTGGTGGATTAATTACTGCTTTATTGGAAATGTGTTTTGCAGATACTAAATTGGGCGTTGAAATTGACTTAACCCCTTTAGAGGAAAACGACTCGATTAAGGTTTTGTTTGCTGAAAACGCTGGTTTAGTTTTCCAATCGTTGAAACCAGATGCTGTTGAAGAAGTACTGAAAAACTCTAATATACCTTACAATATTATCGGAAAAGCCATTGAAGGTGATTTTGTAAAAGTAAAAAATGGTTCATGGAGCAATGACTTTCATATTTCTCAACTAAGAGATATTTGGTATGAAACATCTTATTTATTAGACAAAAAGCAGTCGGGAGAAACACAGGCTACCTTACGATTTGAAAATTACAAAAAGCAGGCTTTGAATTTTAAATTCCATCAAGAATTTTCTGGTGTAAAACCAAACTATCTTGGTAAAAGACCAATTGCCGCTGTTCTTAGAGAAAAAGGATCCAACTCAGAACGAGAAATGGCCAACGCATTGTATTTAGCAGGATTTGATGTTAAAGATGTACATATGACGGACCTAATTTCGGGACGTGAAAATTTAACAGAAGTGCAAATGATTGCTGCTGTTGGTGGATTCTCTAACTCTGATGTTTTAGGATCTGCTAAAGGCTGGGCAGGTGCTTTTCTTTACAATGAAAAAGCAAATAAAGCATTGAATGATTTCTTTGCAAGGGAAGATACTCTAAGTTTGGGTGTTTGTAACGGTTGTCAATTGTTTGTTGAGCTGGGGTTAATAAATCCAGAGCATGAAGAAAAACCTAAAATGCTCCACAACGATTCTCATAAATTTGAATGTAATTTCACCTCTGTATCGATTCAGGAAAATAATTCGGTCATGTTAGGTTCATTGGCAGGAAACACACTAGGGATATGGGCAGCTCATGGTGAAGGTAAATTTCACCTCCCGTACAACGAGCAAGAATACAATATAGTTGGTAAATACGGACACAAAGCCTACCCTGCTAACCCTAATGGTTCAGATTACAATACCGCTATAATGACATCAACAGATGGACGTCATTTGGTTATGATGCCTCATTGTGAACGTTCTATTTTTCCATGGAATTGGGGGAATTATCCTAGCGAAAGGCAAGACGAAGTTACACCGTGGTTAGAAGCTTTCGAAAACGCTAGGAAATGGTGTTTGGAGAATAAATAATGCTTATTTCTAATGAGGTTAAACAGTTTTGTTTTCATACTAATTATTAGCTTGTTCTTTAGTTGCAAGGAAGTAAATAAAGATTGTAACCAATATGAATACAACAACGCGCCTGAAAAAGATTGGTTTATTTCATATAATGGATCAAACGAGGATTCTCACGGTCATTTTATTTTAAGCTGTTCCGATGGAGGCTACCTTCAGGTTGGAGAAACCGGCTTTATTACCAACTCTTCAAAACTTCTTGTTATCAAAACAAACTCTGACGGAGAGCTGCTTTGGAAAAAAGAGTTCTCAGAAGGAAATCACAACCTTGGAAATTCAGTCATTGAAACTAGTGATGGCTATTTAATATGTGGCGCATTAAATGAGAATAGTACAATTATAAAACTAGATAAAAATGACGGCTCACTACTTTTTAAAGAAGTTGTTGACAATGGTGGAAGTGATGCTTTTGAACATATCGTCCAAATAAATAATGGTTTTGTTGCTGTTGGTTATATTAATGCAGAAGATCGTCTTAACACCTTCTATACAGAGGGACAGGGCTATGTGACTTTTTTAAATGTAAAAGGAGTAAAACAAAAAGGAATAAACATAAACAATTATATATCACATGCTTATCGAGTTGAGAGTCTCGATAACGAAATCATTATTGGAGGATTAACCGAAAACAGTGATGATTATGGTTTAGTTAAAATGGATACTATAGGAACGGTGATTTGGAATAAGGTATTTGGAGGTAGCGAGTCCGACCATTTCTTTGGAATGGACGTAAATGACAATGGTTATGTTTTTCTAACGGGTCATACTCTTTCTGGAACAAAAAACTGGGATACCTATACTATGAAAGTTGATAAAAATGGAAATAAGATTTGGGAAATAAAAGTAGGTAACCCTAGAGGGTTTGACCCCAAGTATATTCATGACGAAGCTTGGGGCATTAAAAGCACAAAAGATGGTGGATGTATACTTATCGCAGGTACAGGTGATGAATACGGAAACTATAAAAAAAGATGCGGTACAGAAGGAGATAAATCAAATACATGGCATGTTTACCTTGTAAAACTCACAGATAACGGCAGCTTAGAATGGGAAAAAACTTTCGGTGGAGGTAAAAATTTAAATTGGGCAGGTGAAGACATCGACCTTACCGAAGATGGTGGTGCAATTATTGCTGTTGATAATGGCGAATTCGGATTTCTAAAAATCGAATCTTTTTGAAATTCACCTTACCAGTAATGATTTCTCTTATTTAAAACAAAAAACAACCACTTGAGTTAAAAATGGTTGCTTTTATAAAAAATTACTTACTAAGGTCCTTAATAGGACGCTATGAAAAACCTATTTTTTAATTGTTAAATTCACCATCTCTCCCGGTGTTGTAACCGTTAAAGTATATCCTCCTTCAATAGCAGAAAGATCATAACTCAACTCTCTTTCATCAGGAGTTAATTGAAGTGTTAGCGATTTATCTTCAACACCAATCCCATAATTTCCAGCTACGACTTCTTCGCCATCAGTTGATAAAACGCTGAATTTTGGTCCTTTTTCAAAATTAAATACATATCCCTCTTTATACTTTTCATGCATAGCAGACAGGAGGAATTCTTCCTTACTAATCATGGCTGCTGCATCATCTACATTTGAGATGGTCCATTTACCCACTAGCAACTCATTATCTACATTAGCTTTAAATGGCGTGGAACTACAAGAGGCCATTATTACAACAATTAATCCTAACAGTATTTTATTCATTTTTTATGATTTTAGAATCTTAAAAATAAAATTACTTTTCACAAGAAAAAAATTAAAAGGAATAAAACGGCATTAAATATTTTAAGCTAGTTTTTCACACTCATCCCAGTTCCTGTTTAACTGGAAAAACAAAAAAACACCAACCTTGCTGTAATAGTATAATTAATTATTAGCATTGAAAAATTCCTATTAGATTTATATTAAAAATAATAAATGTCTCCAAAAGAGTTTGTGAAGTTATTCGTTAAGTGGTCAGGAAAAGAGCATAATGAAGTTGTTATAGAGCGGAACCAATATTTGATACGTAGTGGACAAGTTGAAAAGTATTTATACTTAATTACAGAGGGTGCTTTAATTGCTACATATCTCCATGAAGAGGAAGAGCTTACGGTTCGTTTAGGTTATAAAGACTCTGTTATCACTTCTTTAGATTCATTTATCACAGGAAAGCCCGCTCAATTTTCCTTAATAGCCATCAAAAAAACGAAGGTGATACGTTTAGAAAAAGATACATACTTAGATTTTATTGCTTCGGGCCCTGATGTAAACATTTACCACAATCAAATAATTAACGAATTATTAGTTTCTATGTTGAATCGAGAAATTGATTTACTTACATCGTCTCCTAAAAGGCGATATGAAAGAGTTTTGGATAGAAGTCCCCAAGTATTTCAAGAAATCCCATTAAAATACATAGCCTCCTATTTGAGAATGACACCTGAAACATTAAGTCGACTTAGAAAATCTTGATTTAAATCAAGACTTTATCAATGAAATAACCTTTACTTTACAAAAAGTCAATTCTATGAAAATTAAGTCCGAAGATTTATTAGATGATTTAAAGAGTAAAACTTTAAAAATGATTCAATGCGTAGAATCATTTCAAAGATTATCCAAAAGCGACCTCAATCAACAACCAGGTGAAAACAAATGGAGTGTATTAGAATGTGTTGAACATTTAAATCTATACAGTGATTTTTACATTAATGAATTCGAAAAACAAATTTCAAATTCAAAATATATTGCTTCAAAATATCATAAAATAGGTTTCCTAGGTGGTCAGTTTGCCAAATCAATGCTACCTATAGGAGATAATACTCCGATGAAAATGAAAACTTTTAAAAGTAAGACTCCTAATAAATCTAAACTATCTATGGTCACTTTAGAAAAGTTTGTGAACCAACAAAAACAAATCATTGAGCTAATTGATAAATCAAGAGAGGTTCACTTGGTAAAGGTGAAATGTAATTTAACATTAAAGAAAATAAAATTAAGACTAGGAGACGCATTACGTTTTTATGTATTCCATAACGTCAGGCACATCGTTCAAGCAAATAGAATTATTGGGAAAAGAAATGATTTTTAAGGAAAGACCAATTAATGTGAGTAATTTTACTGAATGAGTTTGTACGGCTTACCAATTAAAACTTATGTAATCCATGCTGAATCCGGCTATGAATACCATGGCGAAAGGTTAACAAAACTTTTTAATAAAAGAAACATCCCTTTTCAGTTTATAACTGAGGGTGCACCTTCTAAATTTTCAACGGAGATTTTGTCTAAGTATTTTGTTCCTAATATTTTACAGAAATATTCTAAAGGGGGAATTAGCTGTACATTAAATCACTTTTTGGCATTAGAAATATTTATAAAATCGAAGGAGTCATATGCCATAATTTTTGAAAACGACCCATTTTTTATTGGTGATTTTAGTCGGAAATTAAATCGTATTTTACCGGAAATTGAAAAACTAAATAGTGGGTTTATTATTTCTTTAGAAAACACAACACTTACATTCCCAAGCTATAGACAAACAAATAAAAATCAATACCTCTATCCGGCAACAAGGGGAAGAATGGCAGGAGCATATTTGATTGATAAAATAGGAGCAGAAAAAATTCTTAAATATTTAAATTCTAACAAATGTGCTTTCATAATAGACTGGTTTCACAATGAGTTAATTGAAAAAGAAATCATAAATATGTATTGGGCGCACCCTCCACTAGTTGAACAAGGTTCTCATAATGGTCAGCTAAGCTCTACAATATCATCAAAGAAAAAATCTACCTATCGCCGTATTTCCTGGATTACTCGGAAATTTGTTCGACAGAAAATTGGTAGATTGTTCAAACAAAAAAGAATAATTGAATAAGCTTTATTTCACCTTCTTTTTAGAAAGCATTTTATCCACTTTTTTATCTCTCCACCCTGCCAATACGACAAGAAACAGGATCACTCCTATCGTTTGCCATATCCAAACAGGAAAACCAGGGGGGTCTCCCGCAGCATATGAATGTATACTATTAGAAAAGTAGTAATTTACTCCAAAATAAGTCATACATACTACTCCAAAACCAACAAAAGAGCCCCATGCATTGAAGAAAAACTTACTTTTTATAAAGCCTGGAACAAATCTGAAATGCAGTTGCATGGCATAAGCAATCACTATTATTAAAGCCCATGTTTCTTTTGCGTCCCATCCCCAGTATCGACCCCATGATTCATTGGCCCAAACTCCTCCTAAAAAAGTCCCTATTGCAGCGAGAATTAAGCCGATGGTGACAATCATTTCATTTATATATGTAAGCCCATTAATGGATAAGTTAATTCGCTTTCCATTCCTTTGAGTTTTGAACAACATCATAAACATAATAATAAAGCCCAAAACAGCACCCAAACCAAAAAAGCCATAGCTGGAAGTCATACAAGCGACATGAATGATTAACCAATAAGATTTAAGAACAGGAACTAGTGCTGTTAGTTGAGGATCCATAGTTTCCAAACCAGCTACCCATATAATAATAGAAGCTATTAGTGCTGCCCCTGGCAAAACGATTTTTGAATACTTTAAGAAAATGAAACCAGATAAAACAGCTGCCCATGAAATAAAAATCAGAGCTTCATATCCATTACTCCAAGGGGCGTGACCTGTTAAGTACCAGCGAATGATTAAACCATAAGTATGGTAAGCAAATACGGCTGCAGAAAAAGTTATCAGTATATATATAGGCCACTTGATTAAAACATTTCTTAAGGCTGTTTTTTTATGTAAGTTGAGCTCATGATTTATAGCAAAAAACAATAATAACAAAGCAATCAAAAGGTAATAACGCATTATCTTTTTGAAAATAGAGGAATTGTTGTATTGTATTTCTGTTTTAATTTTTTTGACGGAAGGAAGAAAACCTTCGGGTGTGTATTTTCTTTGAATTTGCCCCAATAAGGTTAGCATACCATTTGCTTCATTATATTCTTCTAGTCTTAGAAAGTTTAGATATTGAGCAAATAATTTTATGTAGGAAAAATCGGACAAGTCAAGTTCCTCTGTTCCACTAAACAATGTCCCGTTTAATTTCTTAGTAGACTCTTCATTATATATAGAAACCCATTTTCCTTTAAGTTCATTATTTAGAGTAGGAAATATCCTGAGTAAATCACCTCTTTGAGTTTGATAGAAAACATCCAACTTTTCAGCAATTTTAATCATTTCATTATCCCATTTTGTACGTTTATTAGCTGATTTTTGTGTGGCTTCTGATATAAACTTATTCACTTTGCTTTCACCGTTTTCCTTAAAGAAATCTAGAAACGACAGCCTACTTCCGTCTTTTACTCCAAGGAATTTTAGTAATGTATCGTTTTTACTATCAAGATAAATTATTTTTTTATCTTCAAAATACTTTCCGTTAACCATCATTTCTAGCAGAAACTGCTCAGGAATATAGGTTTCACCATTTTTTAACTGAATATTTTCTGCGTGATTTATTTTCCTGCAAATATCAAACGCTAATGTATTTATTGGTTCATACCTATCATTAAACCCTTGGACTAAAAGTTCTCCGAATTTTCTTGCATGATCTTCAGGTATTCTTTTAGAGCCGTTATTTGTTTCTCCACCAAGAGGACCGGTGTTGGATATGTCCTCCGAATGAGAATGTTCATGAGAGTGATTGGAATGATTTTGATGTTCCTTACCACCATGCATATCAATTTCACCTGGTTTTTGTGCAACTAAAACTTGTAAGCTTAGGAACAACAGTATTGAAAAAGCTGCTTTTTTCTTTGCTGTCTCTTTTACCCTGTTAATCAAACTGGCAAATCTGGAGTTTTTATTTAACACTGAAAGCACAAAACCTAAACCCAACAACAGATAACCCAGGTAAGTGATATTTGTCCCTACAGAGTCATAATTAACAGATAATCTCGTTCCTTTTTCATCTGGATCATAACTGCTTTGAAAAAAACGATAACCCTGGTAATCCAAAACATTATTCATAAAAACACTATGTTGTTCAGTTAATGCATTTTCTTCATCACGTAAGGTAACTTCTGATTTATAACCCGATGGGTTATTAGAACCATTATACCTCTCTAATATAAAATCATCCAAGCGGATGCTAAAAGGCAATTTCACTTCTTTTGAACCATAAGAAGCTCTCATTATATATCCCATAAAACTAAAATATTCAGGAGAACCCATTCTTCCCGGACCGCCAAACAGAACTCTTTCGGTAACATTTTCACCAATCTTAACCTGTATCGTTAGTGCATCTCCACGGACGCTCTCTCCGTCTTTTGTTTCAAGATTTTTAACTGCATTTTCATGTTTTTTAGCAAATACAATAGAAGTACCTTTTACGGTATGAAGTTGAGCAAACTTCATTAATGTTAAAGTATTAGGCAAAACGGTATCAGGAGTTTGAGTTGCCATCAGCATACGAGGTATTTTATAAGGTGAGATAATCATAAAAGAATCTCCTTTTTGAATGACGGAAACAGCGCCTTTGATGGATGGCTCATTAAACGAAACAAGAACACTCCCTACCCTCTCAGCCTTTCCCGATTCTATATGAATGGTTTGCCTCCCTTTGCCATCGGTGGTAACCACCTCTAAAACATCTGTTCCTCCTCGAATATTTTCATACAACTTATAATCCGCATTCTTAATGTAGGAAACATAAGATACCTCAATGGTTTCTTTTTCAAATTCGAACGGCAGTAAAAAGTCATTATCAGTAGTTTCGGCCATTAACATTTCCTTTGAATAGCCTATTGTATTTAAAACTGACTCCTTTGGAAGGCTTGGATCTGAAACTTCAATATTTAAATACGGCTCTGCAGAATACATGACATTAGATGTTGCTCCTTCTCTAATCAACATCATACCTTCGTGGCCAAAATAACGGGTGACTCCTGCACCAATAATTATTAAGACAAAAGCAAGATGAAACAACAAAGCAGGCCACTTCTTTTGACTTATCATTCTGAACTTCTTAATATTTCCGATAAAATTAATCACCAAAAAAATCAAAATCAACTCTAACCATTTTGATCTAAAAATCTCAATCTGGGCAGTAGTTGTATCGTATTTATTCTCAATAAAAGTAGCTGCGCCAATCATGTAAGCAAACAGAAATAATAGCACTGTCGTAAAACGAGTAGAAAAAAGAAAGTTCAACAAAAATCGCATATCGGTTGTTTGTGATTACAAAAATAACGATTATACATGGATAAGTTGTAGGATTTTACTTTTGAAAAATCTATGCGCTTATCATATTATCAAAATTAAACTAGTGCGAATTTACTGGTCGTTTCGATAAAGTTTGATTATTTAAATTAGCATCAAGTTATTGTTGTTTTTAAAATAAATTTCCAGCAACACAAAAAGCCGGTACTCTATTTCAAAAAATATTATTTAACTCTAGCAATTACAAGCAGATTTATTAGATCAAAAAAAACTCTTTCATTTCGAAAGAGTTTTTTTAATCTTTAAGCTTCAACTTCTTCGTGTTCTTCCTTCTCAAGTACTTTTTCCTCTACATAAGGAAAAACATCTACTACAGTTGTTTTTGTTATGGATGGAATTTCCCATTCTACTATTGAACCCTGAAGTCTACTTTCCATCTTTTCGTAAGCATCTTTTAAACCATCTGCTTGAATTACGTAATTTTCATTAATCTTCTTTTCTTTTCCACTATCCGGATCTGCACTTATGTAACTCACTTTAACTTTATAAAAATAATCATAGGCTTCATCAATAACAACATCTTGTATATTCGTTTTTGCACAAGCCAGTAAGTTGTACTCGGGGATATACTCTTCTAAAATACCTTGTAATCTTGCTTCCGCTTCGGTAAAACTTAATGCGTTTAACATATATGCCTCACTCTTGCTTTGAATAGAACCATCTTCTGGGTTTTGCTTCAAATACTTAATTTTTACTGTAAACCAATCTGTCATCTTAATTCATTTAGAGATTCAAAGATACAAGTAGACAATGAAATAAAAATTATTTCTTCTCGACCTTTTTTAAACATATTGTTAACTATTTTGAATTTTGTCTATTTTTGAAGCAACCAAACACTTATATGTTCGTTTTCTAACTGGCAGAACATTTTTTTTATTACTCATGTTAAATCAAGACCTCGTTATACAGGGCTGTATAAAAGGCGATAGACGCGCCCAACAATCCTTATATGAGCATTTTTATGGGAAAATGATGGTGGTTTGTATGCGATATGCAAATTGCGAAGATGAAGCATTAGACATGTTTCAAGAGGCATTTATTAAGGTGTTTAAAAATCTGCCAAAATATGGAAAAAAGGGCTCTTTTGAGGGATGGGTAAGACGGATTATGGTCAATACTTGCATTGATCATATTCGTAAGAATAAAATCAACAACAATATGGTTGAATTAGACAGCAACCATGGTAGCATTGAGATTGATGAAGAGAAAGATGCGGGAATTTTAGATCATGTAAGTTTCAATGACTTGATTAATATGGTTCAACATTTAAGTCCTGCTTACAGAAGTGTGTTTAATCTATACATCGTTGATGGATTTACACACCAAGAAATTTCAAATGCCCTAGGAATTAGTATAGGTACATCAAAATCAAATCTTGCAAAGGCTAAAGGAAATTTGAAAAAGATGCTGTTGAAGAAAATTGAAAAGATGGCAGGTTAGATCCATGAAAAAGTTTGGAGATAAAATAAAAAGCAAGTTAGATCAAGGAGAGATAGAATATTCACCTTCGAGTTGGGAGATGATGGAAAAAAAACTTTCTGAAAACTCTTCACAAACTGATTTTGAGGAGAAAATTCAGAAGAGTTTATCTGAAACATCAATCCCTATGCCTAATGGAAGTTGGGAACACTTTACGGAAAATACTAACTTATTAAATGGATTTGAAAACAGTCTTTCAGAGCGTCTTAAAAATGGAGAGTATAGTTCAAATGATAATAATTGGGATGATTTTTCAGAAAAACACAACAACAGTAGGTTAACCTCTTATGAGAAAACAATAAAAGATGTTTTAAATTCAAAAACAGTATCAATAAACAATTCACATTGGAGAACATTTGAAAAACTATTATCTGGAAACAAAGCTAAAAAAGTATTTTGGAGAAGTGCAGCTATATTATTATTATTAGCAATCTCAACTGGAATTGGAATCAATCAATTTTCTCAAAAAGAATCAGGCAGCCTTGCGAAAGTTAATGCAACAGCAAAACCCAACTCATTCGGCAATAACCATTTTGACAGTAATAAGAAACGCATTCAAAAGTTAGATCCTATTTCTAATAGAATTAGTTCTCATTATTTAGAAGATAACTCCAAGCAAAAAAAAATTGAAACGAACTTAACACACCCCAACCAGAACAACCAAAACAATATTATTTTTTCAAACGAAAATCTTACTGTAGAAAGCGTAAAAAATAAGAGATTACACCCGCTACCTTTAATTAGTGCGAGAACAAAAAAAATTCCCCTCTTAACTTTAGAGCAAATAAAGCAACAAGCACCCAATGAAGAAAAACCCCAAATCAAAAAACAAGCTCATCAAGGCGCAATTCTTTGGTTGAATTTTTGGGAAAACCCTGCGCTAACCGGTTTTTATGGTAAAAATTCTGTTTCTGGCTTTATAATTAATGAATGGGAATTTATTGATAAAAACAGGGATAAGCAAGGTGAATTTAACTTTGTTCAGCCTATTGTTAGAATTGCATCCTATGAAAGAAGGCTAAATAAGAATTGGTCGATTGGAGGTTTTTTAAATTATGAATTAAGGAAAAATTGGAACATTAGAAAATACTCTACCTCTATGAGTTATACAAAGCAAATTTTCAAAGGCTATCATTTTAGGTTTGGTGCTGGAGGAACCTTTGTGAGTCAAAACTTAGCCGTCAATAAATTAACCCTTAGAGAAAAAGCAATAAACAGCAATTATGTTTATACGACTCAATTGGGTAACTTGAAATCAAAAGAAGAATATAGTTCATCTTACCATATCGGAGGTTTTTTAAATCATAAAAAATTCTTTTTGGGATACACGGTTTTCAATATTTTTTCAAATAATTTCACAAATGAAAACAACGTAATTTTAATGAAGTATCGTTTTGAGGGTGGTGTTCATTCACCTGAATACAAAAACATAAAAGCA
>MDSX01010044.1_pt1 | contig 12405 bp, 7 predicted proteins | sample 811141 | NCBI WGS metagenome assembly MDSX01 (sample SAMN05326642, study PRJNA326480) | marine metagenome | isolation source: seawater | place: Atlantic Ocean: South East | collected 2010
CACGGTTCCCGCGGCGAGCCATACGAACGCCTGATCCGCGGCGAGCCTCCTGCCGAAGAGGACGACATCCGGCTGCGCGATCACCCCCATCCTCGCCTCCTGCGCCCACGGAAGTGGTCACGGACGCGACTTCAAGATTTCATCAGCAGTGTGAGCCGCGAGCCGCTCACAGGACTGACAGATCGATCAGCTCTTGAGGGTTAGGTCTGAACGGGAGTGACGAGTGACGTGTCCGGGTACCGCGCGCGGGCACAGCCACACGCGCATCGCCGCCTTCGCCGCCGTCGCGTCCGCTAAGAGCCGCGCGCCTTAACCGACCGCGCGCACTCGCCCGTCGCATCCCACGCCACACGCGCGCCGAGCGACGCAGGCGTCGCCGACGACAGGGCACCTTTTTGCCCATCCTCGACGCTTGAAGTGGATAAAATGCCGGGACTGATGAGCCTCAGGCCCGCGGTCGTCAGCGAGGCGTTCACCCGCGCGCGGTTCGCGCGCACCGCGTCCACCGCGGTCGCCCGTGCCGCCCGCGCGTCCGCGCCGTGCGCCGCCGCGGTCCGCCCCGCGCCCTTCGCATCCGCGCGGGTTCACAAGTTCACACCGGGAGTCAGCCGCAATCGTTTCGTGCGGTGTCGCGCGATCGCCACGTCCGTCGCCTCCTCCTCCGAGGTCTCCCCGGGCGCCAACCACGCGGATCTCCCGAAGAACTTCGAGCAAGGCGACGTCGAGGAACGCCTGTACAAGATTTGGGAAGACAACGGCTACTTCAAGCCGTCCGACGTCGCCACCGGCGAACCCTTCACCATCGCCATGCCCCCGCCCAACGTCACCGGCGCGCTGCACATGGGACACGCCATGTTCGTCACCTTGCAGGACATCATGGCGCGCAACGCGCGCATGCGCGGGCGGCCCACGCTGTGGCTACCCGGCACGGACCACGCGGGGATCGCCACGCAGCTCGTCGTGGAGCGGTCCCTCGAAGCGGAGGGATTGACCCGCGAGGGCGTCGGCCGCGACGAATTCGAGCGCCGGACGTGGGAGTGGAAAAAGGAGTACGGCGGCCGCATCGGTAACCAGATCCGACGCCTAGGCGCGTCGTGCGACTGGAGTAGAGAGCGGTTCACCCTGGACGAGGGTTTGAGCGAGTCCGTGCTCGAGGCGTTCGTGACGCTTCACGAGAAGGGGCTCATCTACAAGGGAACGTACATGGTCAACTGGGCGCCAAAGCTGCAAACCGCGGTGTCGGACCTGGAGGTTGAATACGCCGACGAACCCGGGACGCTGTACTACTTCAAGTACCCGGTCGAGGGCGGCGAGGGCGACGATTCATATCTCCCTGTGGCCACTACCCGCCCGGAGACTATCCTGGGCGACACCGCCGTAGCGGTGAACCCGGAGGACGATCGGTTTAAAAAGTTCATCGGGAAGAGATGCGTGGTGCCCTTCTCAGGCGGCCGGACCGTCCCGATCATCGGGGACGATTACGTGGACATCGAGTTTGGCACCGGCGCGCTCAAGATCACCCCAGGGCACGACCCGAACGATTACGAGATTGGCCAGCGCGTCGGGCTCCCGACGATTAACATCATGAACAAGGACGGATCCATGAACGGCAACGCGGGGGAGTACGAAGGCTTGGACAGGGCCGAGTGCCGCACCAAGCTCTGGGCGGACATGGAGTCCACGGGCATCGCGATCAAGTCCGAGCCGTATCAAACACGCGTGCCACGGTCGCAGCGAGGCGGCGAGGTCATCGAGCCGCTCGTCTCGGAGCAATGGTTCGTGAAGATGGAGACGATGGCGGAGCCCGCGCTCGCGGCGGTGGAGTCCGGCGAGCTCACGATCGTCCCCGCGCGGTTCGAGAAAATCTATAAATCGTGGCTGACTGACATTCGGGACTGGTGCATCTCGCGACAGCTGTGGTGGGGGCACAGGATCCCGGTCTGGTACGTCCACGAGAGCCAGGACGCTCTGGACGCTTCCAGAACCGGCACCGGAAAGGGTTCTTCGCCGATCTACGTTGTCGCCAGAAACGAAGCGGAGGCGACCGAACAGGCCAAGTCAGCGCACGGCGAACACGTGGTACTGTACCAGGAGGAGGATGTCTTGGACACCTGGTTCTCCTCCGGGCTCTGGCCGTTCTCCACGCTCGGGTGGCCGGACGAAGAGGCGGAGGACATGGCCAAATTCTTCCCCACGCAGGTGATGGAAACTGGGCACGACATCCTCTTCTTCTGGGTGGCGCGCATGGTCATGATGTCGTACGGCATGACGGGCAAGCTCCCGTTCCACACCGTGTTCCTCCACGGCTTGGTGCGGGACGAGAAAGGACGCAAGATGTCCAAATCCTTGGGCAACGTGGTGGATCCGCTTAACGTCATCGACGAACAAGGCTGCGACGCCCTGCGTTTCCCCCTCGCCACCGGCACCGCCGCGGGGCAGGACTTGAACCTCAACATGGACAGGCTCGCGTCCAACCGTAACTTTACGAACAAGATATGGAACTCCGGTAAATTCGTCCTGTACTCCCTGGAAGGTATGTCGGATGAGGAACGCGTGGAGCTCGTGGCGGCGGCGGAGGCTGTGCCCGGCTCACTCGACTCGCTTCCCCTCGCGGAACGATGGATCGTCTCGCGGCTGCACTCCGTCATCGACCACGTCACGTCCGCGCACGACAGGTACGACTTCGGCGAGGCTGGCAGGGCGGCGTACTCGTTCTTCTACGACGATTTCGCCGATTGGTTCATCGAGGGCGCCAAGTCCCGTTTATACGGCGGCGATCCAGCCGCGGCGAAGCTCACGAAGGCTGTCTCGCTCTACGTCCTTGACAGCACCCTCAAGGTGCTGCACCCGTTCGTGCCGTACGTCACCGAGGAGGTGTGGACGTCGCTGCCGCACCGCGGGGATTCCATCATGAACCAAGCGTGGCCCGCGTGCGACGCCAAGAGGGACGCGGGCGCCGTCGCCGCGTTTGAGAGCGTCCAGGTGAGCTTCTTTCAATCTTTGCATGTGCGATTCGACTGACAGAGTGTTTTTGTTTGCAGGGTATCGTGCGTTCCATTCGAAACGCTCGCGCGGAGTACGCGGTGGAGCCCGCGCGACGTGTCCCGGCGTTCATCGTCATCTCCGACGAGGCGCTGATGGGGGAGGTGGCGGCGGAGTTGGCCATGGTGAGCGGTTTGGCCCGTCTGGATGCCGATTCGTCTGAGGTTTTGGCGAAGGCTCCGGAAGCTGCGGTGGAAACCCCGGGTGATTTTGTTCAGACGGTGGTGAGCGACGGCGTGGAGGTGTACCTGCCCTTGAGCGGCATCGTGGACCCGGCGAAGGAGCTCGCGCGGCTGGGGAAGCAGGCGGGTAAGCTGGAGAAGGAGGCTCAGGGGCTGGCGGGTCGGTTGAAGTCTCCCAAGTTTGTCGAAAAGGCACCACCCGCGGTGGTCGAGAAGAGCAAGAAGGAACTCGCCGAGCTGGAGGAGCAGCTCGCGTCCGTCAAGCAGCGCATGTCGCAGATGGAGGCGCTCGCCGCCAAGTGAGTGAGTGAGTTATCGATCGATTGATTTTAAACCGTTCGGCGACCTAAACGTCGCCGAACGTAGTCTCCTCTTAAATATTTCTTACTTCGTCGAGATCTCACGCGTCTTACTTTCGTCGTCTCTGTTCCTATCTGTACATCGAATGGGTGTTGGTACACGCGCGCGGTGACACGTGGCTTTGCGTCTGCCACCGCGCGGCTTCAATGAATTCGTAAATAATGTCACCAGCGTCGGCATCAGTTCGCCGCGGCGATGGCCACGCGGTCGGCGGTCTCGATCGTCTCCTCCTCGGGCGAATCCGTCACCGTCTCCATCGTGTCGAACAGTTCCTGCGCTTCGAGCAAAAGAAGCGACGAAAACGACCCCCGCTGCGTCCGACCCGCGCTCATCTCGCAGCACTCATCCTCCTCCTCGTGCGGCGGGTGGACCACGACGACCTTCGCCATTGTGCGCGCCAGCTCGCCGTCGATCGGCCCGGGCGCTCGCGTCGAATCCCCGCCTCCGATGGGCACTTTCCGACTCGAAGTCGCGACACCCGCGGGCTTTTCGGATCCCCCGACGCCGAGAACCGTGCCGGGGTTCCACGAGTACGCCATGTCGACGCTCTCCGTGGCCTTATGCGTCACCACGATGCCCGCTCCTTCGGGCCGCCCGGCGTCGATCGAGAACCGAAACCCGCCGTTCTTGACCCGAGTCGGGGACACGCAATCGTCGCTCTTGAGATACGAGCTCCACTCTGACTTTTGCGGAGTCCCCGGGGGGTTTTGCTCGACGTCCGCGTGCCCGCCCAGGGTTTTATCTTCGCTCGCGGACGCCATCGCGAGCATGTTGAGACCTATGCTGCTCCCGTGCTGCCGGCCGTAGCTCCGCGCCTCCTCGTCGTCGTCTACTCCCGCGGCGAGTCGGCGCAGCGGCGCCGGCACGGCGCCCGAGTTCATCTGATGATTCGACGATCCGAGGTTCAGGTTCACCGCCGGGGATCCGACGTATGCGCCGTGCGCTTCGAGGGTTTGCTCGTTCTCGGTGACGCACACGTTCCCCGCGGCGTCGTAGGTGATGTGCGCGCTGAATCCATCCTGTTCACGGGGGACGCGCAGAGTCAGATGGCGGTGTTGGTTGAGATGTTTGGATATTTTGACCAGTCTTGTGAAAGAACCTTCTTTCCACGTGGTGGATTTTGGTCGGGAGTGGGGGTCGAACACGGCTCGGGTTTCGGGCATGGGGCGTACCGTTTCGTCGTTCGCGGTGGTGGGGCGCAGCGCAAGTTCCTCGAATGCGGCGCTGAGCGCCGAGCGGCGCATACCCGAGTCGCTCTTGTGCGGCGTCGGTGAGCTCATGGTCGCGACCCCCACTCTAAATGATCACCCACGCGTGGAAAAGAATAAATGGTTCGGGTGCCTGCGGTCAATGGGTAGCATGGGGGCGGTGAGGGGGATGCGACGGTCAGTCTCGTGGGGTGAATGGACGAACGATACGCGTGACATGTACGTAGGTCGAATCAATCCGGGTTTGGGTTCGAGACGCTCGAGTTCGCGGCGAACGCGCGAGTTCCCGGCGCCCGGGTCGCTCTCAATCTTCTCTCACCTGATGACTTTCGCCACGGCCGAGTTGATGCGGGGCCGGAAAGCGCGTCCCTGTTCCCTTCGCGTCTCTCCCCGAACGCCGAACGCGACGGATTCGGCCGGAAACCTCTCGAACGGTCCCGATTCAGTGTCCCGCTGACTGCACACCCGTCGCGTAAGCGCCGTGCCGCGTGCTGTTGTGTCACCCGCTTCGTCGGGAAGAGGTTGGTTGAAAAGCGGTGGAAAGGTCGCTCGAGCCACAAAATTGGTGGCTCTTTCGTGGTTCGGATTTTACGCTATTTGCCTTTTAGAAGGTCGTAAATTTTCCCGACCCCAACTCTCGGTTTCAGACTAAATCGATGTCGTGTCGAGAGGGAGCCCCCTGTGAGATTCCGTTTGGCAATTTTGCGGTCCCCAGGGTTGTCAGTCGATTCCGAGAAAAAGAGATAACGCTACCGTTAATTAAGAGCCACGCACGAATCATGGGGCATTTACCCTGGCCTTTTGGTAATTGCGAAAGGACATTATCACGTCAGTCGCCTCTGAAAAGTAACTCGTCGTTCTCAACGTCTCAACGCCCCCGCCCTTTGTTCCGCAGCTGCGGCGCCACGGTCACGTCACTCGTCAACTCCGCCATCAGCGCATCACCCCGCCCGCGCGCCGCCACGTGACGCACCAGCGTCAGCGCGTCCACCCAACGTTCCCGCCCCGCCGCGTCGTCGCACACGAAGTAAGCGCCCGTCCCATCCGTCATGCCCACGTGGAAACCGAACCCGGCGGGAAGCGAACATTCCGCGCACGGCTGCACCGAACACATGTCGGAGGTCTTGACGTGCACGCCCCACGGCCCATCGCGAGTGGTGGACGCGTCCGCCGCGGTCGCGCGGCGCCTTCGATGCGCGCGCCGTTCAGACCTTCGAATCGCGTCTTCGTCATCTTCGTCATCCACATCTAATGATTGATTTGAATTTGATTGTTTGTCACGCCGATCATCGTCCCAGGGCAAACCGACGGAGGCCCACGTCCCGACGGCACCAAACGCCACGTCCACCCCACCGCCCGCCACCACACCCTCCGGCCACGATTCACCCGTCCAGAACGCCTCGTGGTCCAGCACGAACCACCGCCGGCGCCAGCACCCCGCCGTCGCCACTCCGAGACCCGGCGGCGCGACTAAAAGCGAACCCGCCGCGAGCGCGGGCAACGGGAGGGTATGACGTACAAGCCGAAGCGACGACGCGTACACCGGCCTGGCGCCGGAGGCTTGCGCGCAGCATATGTACATGGCCGCGGCGGTCTGGAGCTCGTCCGCGGTCGTCGGCGCAGCCTCCGAGCCCAGCGCTGACTTTGACGAAGAGTCGATTCCATTCGTCGTCGCATCTGGACCTCCTTTGTCGGTGGAGCCCCCGCCGCCGCCGCCGCCGCCGCCCTGTCCTCGTCCCGCGCGCTCCGACAGCGCGTACATGATCGTGCCGAGGTTGTACACCGCGCGGTGGAACCCCGGGTCGCGTCGAATGGCTTCCCGGAACCGTCCCACCGCCGCGAGTAGTCGTGCCGTTCGTTTCTCGGGATCTCGCTCGAGCGATGACATCTGTTGGAGCGCGAGGCCCCAGTTGTTGAGCGCCTGGGTGCTCTGCGTGCGCGCGACGTCGCACTCCACCGCGGCGCGGTACTTCTCGCACGCCTGTCCCCACATCGTGCGGGCTTCCACCTTGTCCCCGGCGTCGCCCTTGAGCCTCGCGCGGTCGCCCAGCGCGATGCCCCAGTTGTACAGCGTGGAGATGGAGTCGCCTCTCAGATCTCGCGCCTTGGCGTACTTGGCGCACGCGGCGATTAGGATCGCATCGCGGCGGTTCGGGTCAATCCCCGTCTGCTCCGCGCGCTCCGCCTGCTCCTGAAGCACGAGCGCCCACGAGTAGTGCGCGTCGAAGTCGGTGGGATCCGCGGACGCGGCGTCCGCGTGCCGCTCGGCGCGAAGGTCAAGGAGCTTGTCATGGCCCGAACGGCCCCCGCCGGTGGAGGCGTCGGTGCCCAGCCGGGGCTTGATCTCGACGCCGCCGAAGTACGAAGACGACGCGCTCGCATCGCCGGATGCCCTGGAGTCCGCCGCCATCGCGACTCCCCTTTATGTATCACCACGCGCGCCTGACTAATGGTGCGAACGAGGGTTGGTTTTGGTTTTCAAACCGCTAACCGAGCTGACATCGTTCAGTTGGTTTTCACCGCTAACACTCGCAACCTCTGACTACTGGATGATCGGCCCGTCGCTGTCCCACATCCCGCCCGGCGCGTCACCGGGCGTCAGGTACACCCTATCCCCGCCCACGTTCAACACCGTCCGCCCGCGTCCGATGACATCCAGCCCAACCGTCATGAACGGACTCGCGCTCGCGCCCAAGCTCGCGAAGGCGGGTAAATCTCCGATGCAGCACTCACCCTTGTACTCGCTCCGCAGACCACCCTCGTCACCACCCATGCCGACGACCTCCAGGTCGAACGGCGCCGTGGCCATCGCCATCGGCCGTCCGTCCACGCCCACCGCGGTCATCGCGCTGTTCGTCACGGATGGATGATCCGCCGCGACGCCCCCAGATGCGGATGCCATCCAGTTCACAACGGAGAAGAATGATCCCATGTCCAGTACACCCGGAAACGCGTCCGACGCGTTCAGCCGGCACGCCACCGTCTTCAACCCCGTGGGATGCATAGCCAGCGGGACCTCCACGAGCGACTCCACGTCCAGGGCGCCGGATACGATGGACCCGCGCGGGTGGAAACGCATCGTCTTGTTCGCAAAGTCGAGATCAGCTTCAAACTTTGACAAAAAATCGAGTCCGAGCATGCCGCCCACGACTGACGGCAGACCGGACGCGGCGAGGTCGGTGACCACCGCGTCCAACGAACCGAGCTCCAGGGCACCGACGCTCGCGCCGGAGATTGTCACTTTCTGTCGCAAAGTCTCGCCGCCCGCGCCGAGGCCCCGGATAGCCGCACCGTCAACCGCCGAATCGCCCAGCATCTCCCTGTAAATAAAACACGCCGTCAGTCTAGTTGCCCATATATGCACCCCATACATGTACGCAAATAAAAATAAACTCACCTCAACTGCGGAGTGATGAGCGCGGAGGTGGCGCCGCTGTCGATGAGAAAGTCGACGAAACCCGCCTCTCCGACGTCCAGCGTGACGACCACGTACTCCGCTCGCGGATTACCGGGCATTCCGACGAGCTGTCTCAGCGGTAAAGTCACGGTCCCCTCGAGCTGTTCGCCCCACGCCTTCGCCAGCGCCCGGGCGAGTTCTTCCTTCTCGAACAGGTCCTTGGTTCCCACGCCCATCGCCGCGAGCTTGACCTTGATGGCCTTGGCGCGCATGGCGTTGGCGCGTTTCATGAGGTTCGTCGGGGATCGAGGGTCGTCTGTGGGTCCCTGAGCCGGCGGTGCGTCGTCGTCCGCCGCCGCCGCCGACGTGCGACGACGAAGGGTGCCGAAGCGGGGATGATGGCGACGGAGGGAGGAGGACGGGGGACGCGTGCGACGCGTCGCGGCGCCGAGACGGACCACGGGACGGTCCATCGCCGCCGTCGCCGTCGAAATCGCGATCATCGCGGGAGGGATCGGCACGGATCGACGCGTGCGTCGCGCCAGTGAGGTGTGAAGAAGCGTCGGGAAGGGTAGCGCGTGTGTACAGTCAGACAGTTAATTTCTCGGACACCACGTGGGAAAACTACTTGTATGACTCAGCCCAGGGTTACACCCGCACAGTACGAGTCGGGCCCCACGGGCCGAACCATGACGCGAATCGCCGCACTCGGGGGCGTCTCCGCGCGCCCCGCGACGGTTAATCGCCGCGGGGCGTTCGATCGCGCGCGTGCACCCGGGGCGACGGGGCTGGGCCGTCCATCTTGGTTGGCGCGCGAAAACCTGAAACGGGCCCCCAATCGTGGTAACACTCGACGCGTCGTCGTTCGCGGTCCCCTCGCGCCGAAGTCCACCGCCGTGGACCAGCTCTCGGGCACGCCGGCGCCGCCCCCTGTGACGGATAGACCCCCGGGTCCGCAACGCGTCAAGCTCCACCGCCTGAGCAAGACCGCGGACCTCCCGAACGGCATGACCGTCCACTACATCTCCCCGCCGGACGTCCAATTCCTCTACGGAGAGATATTCGAAGAGCACTGCTACGTCCGCAACGGAATAACACTTCACACCGACGACGTCGTCATCGACGTCGGGGGCAACATCGGCCTCTTCGCCATGTACGCCGCCAAGAAGTGCGTCTGCGGCAAGGTGTTCACGCTCGAACCCATCCCGTCAACGTACAGAGCAATGGTCCGAAACCTGTGCGAGAATCTATCGCCCGAATCCAACGGCTCGTGCGAACCCGAGGCTGTCGTCGCGCGCACCCCCGCGTCCGTCGCCATCGGCAACCGCGGGAACAACTCCATGGACGACGCCGACTTCGGCGACGTCTTTGGGCGCCAGTTACCTTCCAGAGACTATCCGGATGCGAACGCGTGGTGGGACCCGGATGCGTCCGGGATCGATAAAGACGGCGGCGAGTGCGTGTTCCTGGAGAACGACATCGGGATCGATAAAGACGGCGGCGAGTGCGTGTTCCTGGAGAACGACATCGACGGTTTCCAATCCGACGGCGGGGTGTTGTCGTGCGGGAACCAGGCGGGCGCGGTGTGGGCGTACAACTGCGGCGTAGGAGACGGGAGACAGCACGCGGGGCGATTCACGTTTTACCCTCGAGCCGCGGGTTGGTCCACGATGGTTCCGGACGATCTGGAAACTTCGGCTAACGTCAGGAAGTTCGTCGAGAGCGCGCTGGGTAACGCCAACGCATGGACGTGGACGAAGTCGAGGGGTAAGAGGCGCGTGACGGAGGATGACGCGGTCGCGGGGTCGAAACTCGCGCGGGGCAACCCGCTCGCCGCGTTTGGCGGCTGGCTCCTCTCTCTCACCGAGACGCGACACGAATCCGACGAGTCATCAGAGGGCGGTCTGTTGAACTTAATCCTCGCGCCCGTCAGATACGCCGCGCGGGCGCTGTTTCAGTTCATCCTCGGCGCGGTTCTCAAGTTTATGCTGGGAAACAAGTACGAATTCGAGTGTCCGCTGGTCACCGTGTCCGACGTCGTGGACTCGCACGAGCTGGACAGGATCGACCTGTTGAAAGTGGACGTGGAGCGCGCGGAGCTCGCGGTGCTGAGAGGGGTACGAAGCGAACACTGGGGCAAGGTGCGGCAGGTGGCGATGGAAGTGCACGACAGCGCGGGGGGCACGAAGGAGCTGGAGGAGTGCAGACGGCTGCTGGTGGACGTGGGGAAGTTCGAGGAGGGACGGATCGTAGCGGAGCAGCCGGACGACCTGGAGGGTAGCACGCTGTGGAACCTGTACGCGAGCAGGGCGTGATGAGACGCGCGCGTTGTTGTTGTTGTTTATTCGGTGATTTGGCGGCGGCCAGTGCGGTGTGTATCGTATCGCGCTGGCCGAGCCTTCGGGTTAATTTATTGATTCGACTCACGGACTCGTCTCATTCGTATTACATCGTCTATTATCGACGAGGCGGCCTCGCTGTGCGTTTAATACTCTACATACAGCTCCGCGGGTGTTACAGTCGCGCGGGCGGTCTCGCTTTTCCGTGGAAACTCACCGGGTAATATATAATAGCGTCGGCGTTGGCGTCGACGCGTATCAACCGTCAGTCATCGTCGCGTGACTTAAATATGATTAGGCGGCGGATGCGAGCGCGGCTTCAGCCTTGGGCATCTCGTACTTGGGCACGGAGACGCCGTACTTGGCGCCGAAGTTCTCCACGACGTAGTCCACGTCCTTATCACCGCGGCCGGACAGGTTGACGAGGATGGTGTCCGTCTTGGGCAAGGTCTTCGCGAGCTTGACTGCGTACGCCACGGCGTGCGCAGATTCCAGCGCCGGTATGATGCCCTGGTCCCTGGCGAGCGACATGAAGGCGTCGACGCACTCCGTGTCCGTGACGGTCTCGTACTTGACCCGCCCGATGTCCTTGAGGTAGCAGTGCTGGGGCCCGACGCCGGGGTAGTCCAGCCCGGACGCGCACGTGTTCACGGGCGCGGGCTCGCCCGCTTCGTCTTGGAGCAAAAGGCACTTGAACCCGTGGATGGTACCCGGCGTGCCGAGCGTCATGGTGGCGGCGTGCTTGCCGGTGACCTTGAGGTCGGTCCCGGAGGGCTCCACGCCGACCATTTTGACCTTCTCATCTCCGAGGAAGGCGGTGAAGAGCCCGATGGCGTTGCATCCGCCGCCGACGCACGCGACGAGCGTGTCGGGAAGCTTCCCGCCGGTGAGCTCCTTGAATTGCGCCTTGGCTTCGCGGCCCACGACGGACTGGAAATCGCGGACCATCATCGGGAACGGGTGGGGACCGACGACGGATCCGATGGCGTAGAACTGCGTCACCGGGTCCTCCATGTAGGCGCCGAACGCGGAGTCCACGGCCTCTTTGAGGGTCTTGAGGCCGTGCGTGGCGGGAATTACGTTGGCACCTAAGATCTTCATGCGGACGACGTTGGGGCGCTCCTTGGCCATGTCGACCTCGCCCATGTAGATGTCGCACTCGAGGCCGACGAGCGCCGCGGCGGTCGCGAGCGCGACGCCGTGCTGACCCGCGCCCGTTTCGGCGATGAGCTTCTTCTTGCCCATCTTTTTGGCGAGCAGCGCTTCGCCGAGGCAGTGGTTAATCTTGTGCGCGCCGGTGTGGTTGAGATCCTCGCGCTTTAGGTAGATCTGCGCGCCGCCCACCTTCTCGCTGAGGCGCTCGCAGTGGAGGATAGGGGAGGGGCGGCCGGTGAAGTGTTTCTCGAGGAGCCTGAGCTCGGCCCAGAAGCTCGGGTCCTCCTTGAGCTCGAGGTACTTTGCTTTAATCTCGTCGATGATCGGGACGAGCGGCGGGGGGAGGAAGGCGCCTCCGTATTCGCCGAAGAAGCCCTCGGTGGTGGGCATGACGGTGGGGTCGAGGCGCTCGTCCTTGGGCTTGGGGAGGGCGGCGCCCTTCTCCTTGGCTCCGCCGAAGATGGGGGGGAATCCCATGTCGCTTGGTGGCTGTCGGGGGACGAAGAGTTAGTTGACAACTGTGGATTTCTTGCAACGAAAAGCCCGATTTGTAATCCGCGTCGCTCGAAACGTGCGCGTGGGGAAGAAACGAGCGCGATGTAGGGCGCGGGAAGGCATGTGCAGGTGCGGGGTGGACTCACGTTGGTGGGTTTGTGGTTTTTGGGTGGGTACGCGCACGAGGGTGCGCGCTGAGAGTGGCGATCGTGCGAGACGCGTTCCGG
>MDSX01084146.1_pt1 | contig 12403 bp, 10 predicted proteins | sample 811141 | NCBI WGS metagenome assembly MDSX01 (sample SAMN05326642, study PRJNA326480) | marine metagenome | isolation source: seawater | place: Atlantic Ocean: South East | collected 2010
GAAATGATGTTAAAATAAGCACCGGCTAATAGCCACTAGACGCACACACACAAAATCCGCTAAATATTAGTCAATATGGCTCAACAAGTAATAGATATAGGTGCAAACGCGGATGACGGCTCAGGTGATACATTACGTATTTCCGGTATAAAGATAAACGCAAATTTTGATGAACTGTACGCCAGGTCATCGGTTGGGTCGCACATACGATTTGACAATAATGTCATCAAATCAACCTTATCAAACGCTGACATAGATATAAACCCTTCCGGCACAGGTGCAGTGGTGTTTCCTGGCATAACCATCGATGACAACAACATCAAGGCCTCCAGGACAAATGACGATCTAAAATTTATACCCAACGGTTCTGGTTCTACAGTGATTGCAGGCATAGGATTCAGTGCAGGCACATCGATCTCGGCAGTTGATTCAAGCACTGTCAATATAAATGAGAACCTTGTCGTGGACGGAACTTTCCAGGCCGGCGCACTGACTTTGCCAACCGCCTTATCTTTGAGTTCTACTTTATCGGTGACCTCTGCCCTAACCACTTTGTCAAGTCTCACAGTAACTGGTGCATCCACTTTGGCCGGCACGACAACAATAGACAACCTGGCATTCAATGACAACAGCATATCGTCTACTTCAAACGCAGACATACAGATTACCCCAGGAGGAACCGGAGCAGTAGTTTTTCCTGCAATGACACTCAATGACAACCATATCACAGGCACGAGATCAAATGAAAATATAGTGATAAGTGCAAGTGGCACAGGTGACGTTGTTTTAGGTTCTGTCAGAATAAATGGCACAACGATAGACAGCACAGATTCAAGTGTTATAAACATCAATGAAAACTTGATCGTGGATGGAACATTGACTGCAGGCGTGCCAACTTTTCAAGGTGCACTTAACCTAGGATCAACTTTTGCCGTTCCTGATGCGTTGACAACCCTTTCTACCCTTACAGTGACAGGAGCAAGTTCTTTCGTTGGAACGACCACCATCGATAATCTTCAATTCAATGATAACATAATTGCAACAAGTTCAAATGCAGATCTACTATTGACACCGGGAGGCACAGGTGTCGTCAATGTATCCAACCTCACAATAGACTCATCTATGAGTTTCAGTGACAACATTATAAAAGTCACAAGGTCCAATGACAATTTACAGTTGTCTGGTGGTAGCGGTTCTGGACAAGTGCAAACTTTGTCGGAAGTTACGACTGGAGAAATTACAACTGTCGGTGACGTTGACATTACAGGAAATAAAACAATTACAGGACAATTAGACGTAGAAGGAATTCAAATAAAAGACAACTCCCTTTCCACTGACGAGTCAAACTCAAACCTTTTACTTTCAGGCAATGGTACAGGAAATGTCAAGATAAATGACGTTGACATAGATGCTGGAGCAATAGATGACACTGTCATAGGGGCATCGGAGGCGGCGGCTGGAACATTCACCACGATAACTTTGTCACCGGCAACTGGCGCCATATTGCAATCAGAAGGTGTAAAAATTACTGACAACCAAATAACATCCAGACGTTCTAATGAAAACCTAGAGCTGTTTGCTAACGGTTCTGGAAAAGTTATATTGAATGGCATCTCCCTGCCTAACGCAGATGGAGGCACAGGACAGGTCCTAAAGACAGATGGTTCTGGTACGCTATCGTTCTTGACATCACCGATACTGCTAGGCGTTACAGACATCCAAGACAACAATGTCACAATTTCATTCACCAGTGAGACCGTGATAGATCATGTCACTTCCGTGGTTAAACACAATAGAATAGAATCAGGCTCTGCTGTGCAAGATAGTTTTGCCACTTCAAAATACGACAGTGCATGGTACCTAGGAGTCGAAAGAGATGACGCCAGTGACGAATTTAGAGTTGTTAAACACTCTGTAGTACACAACAACTCAGGCGCTTTTGTATCAAACAGCATTTTGGCACAAACTGGAACAAATAATCACATAACAACAACAGTAGATGTTGACAGTGGAAATGTAAGACTTAAGGCTACGGGAAATTCTCCTGAAAACTCTATGACAGCATACAGGATAGGATTAGGTGATGATGACTCAACAGGATACTCAGGCGAGGATGAGGCCGCTGTAGTGATCAACACAGATGTTGACAGTGCAAGTGAAGTGATAGACAGTTTTTCAAAAGGAGATTTCCGAGGAGCCAAGTATTACATGTCAGTGAACAATGCATCCAAGACGGAATGTAGCAATCTTGAGGCAACTGTTGTACACGACGGCACAACGGCATACATATCAGTTTACAATGTGGTCAACACAGGGTCAAACGATTTGATCACACTCACTGCGGCAATTAACGGAAGTAACGTTGAGATAAGTGCGGCAGGATTGGAGACAAACCTGAGAGTACATGCCTATAGAATTATTCTAGCAACAGGTGATGAATCCGATAGGAGTTCAACAAATGTAAATGTGATCGGTGGCGTCACAGTTTCGAGTGCTTCCACAACACTGGACACTTTTGACACTGGCTCATATCAGGCGGCACACTATGTCATAACTGCTCACAATTCGTCGGAAGGAACAGCATCAATATGTGAAGCGGCAGTTGTGAGTGACGGTACCAATGCGTTTATCTCACAGTACGGTATGGTATCCACAAAAGATACAGATCAAATTATATTGACTGTGGGACATGCCGGATCCACAACTACGGTTTCGGCCACATCGACATCAGGTGGGTCAACCGTAATTAATGCTTACAGGATCAATTTGGCTAGAGCCGCAGGTGCCTCAACCGCAGTTGCCACACTTGACTCTGTGTCAGCATCAACATTCCGATCGGCCAAATACAACGTGCAGGTCGTTGATGCAACTGGTGGTAATTACGAACTTTTTGAGGCAAATGTCACACACGACGGCTCAAATGCTTACCTTAGTACCTTTGGCAATGTTGGAACTTCTACTGGTCTTATCACAGTCACGGCGGACATAGACAGCGGAAATTTAAGGTTAAGGGGTCAAATAAATAACTTGAACGACCACGAGGTTACGGTGGTTAGAAGGGTAGTACAAGTATAATAGTATGGCACAACAAACACTAAACATTGGATCAAACGCAAACGACGGCACAGGTGATACTTTACGTGTCGCTATGGACAAAGTCAATGATAATTTCACGGAGATATACGCATCTCCATTGTTCAACAACGCCATTACAATCAGTGGCAACGAAATAAGTGCAAGTAGATCCAACGATGATCTTGTATTCAGTCCTTCTGGCACTGGTGCGGTCACACTGCCAGCGATAAGGTTCAACGGCAACAACATCGAAGGCACCAGAACCAACGACAACATAAACTTATTACCAAACGGCACAGGTTCTGTTGTGTTTGGAGCAATAAAAATTAGCGGAACTAGTTTGAGCTCTGATGACTCTAGCACTATCAATATCAATGACGGACTAATCGTTGATGGAACCTTAAATGTAACAGGCGCCACAACACTGTCAGGTGCATTGACTCTGGAATCGACTTTATCGGTTCCGTCCGCACTCACTACATTATCTACTCTTACAACAACTAGTACAACATCATTGGCGGGGACAACAACAATAGATAATCTCACATTCAATGACAACATAATCGGTTCAAGTTCAAACGCTGACATAAACATAACGCCTGGTGGAACTGGTGCAGTAGTTTTTCCTGCAGTCACTATCAATGACAACCATATAACAGGCACAAGATCAAATGAGGACTTGATAATAAATGCAAGTGGGACCGGCGCAGTTGAAATAGGAGCCTTGAAATTCGCAGGTACCAGCATCAGCTCGGATGACTCCACAGCGGTCAACATCAACGAGGGACTAGTGGTAGACGGCACAATAAACGTGTCTGGAACAGCAACTTTAGAAGGTGCCGTGAGTCTTTCATCTACTTTTGGTGTGCCATCTGGCCTGACCACGCTTTCAACTTTGACTGTTACTAGCACAGCAACATTATCGGGCACCACAACTATAGATAATTTAACCTTTAACGATAACACCATAGCATCTACTTCTAATGCGGACATCAACCTTACGCCTGGAGGCACAGGTGTTGTCAAGGCTTCTAACTTGACAGTTGATGATAATATCAATATCACAGACAACATAATCAAAACCACCGCTTCAAACAGTAACTTACAACTTTCGGCAAGCGGAACAGGTAAAGTAGAACTTTTGTCGGCTTTGACAACGGCGGCTGTGACAACAGTCGGCAACGTATCTGTAACAGGAACAGAAACAATAACTGGACAGTTAGACGTTGATGCTGTCAGAATAATAGACAACATCATAACTACGAACTCGTCTAATGCTGATCTAGAGATATCTGCCAATGGTACTGGAAATGTCGTAATAAACGATGCAGACATCGGTGGCGGGGCGATCGACGGAACGCCAATAGGTGCCAGCACAGCGGCGGCTGGAACATTTACTACTGTCACGACAACTGCCTCCGTGGTAGTTGATGGTGTCACAATCGCGGACAACACTGTGTCAACAAACGCATCCAATTCAAACCTAGAACTGTCTGGAAATGGAACAGGTGGTGTTACCATTAGTGGTTTCACTTTCCCGACCTCAGATGGATCAGATGGACAATTTATTAAAACAGATGGTGCAGGAAACCTTGCTTTTGCAACAGCAGGTGCAACTCTATCTCACTCGGATATTGCAGATGCAACAACCACTGTGTCGTCTTCAAGTACTTCTGTCCTGAACACTTTTGCAATAGCAACTTACAGAAGTGCAAAATATTTTATATCAATATCAGATGCATCAAATAGCAGATTTGAGATAGTGGAGGCAAACGTGACTCATGATGGCACAAACGCATACATATCTACGTTTGGTAGAACAACCAGTTACACCGACGATCTTTGCACATTTTCCGCTGACATAGACAGTGGAAATGCTAGAATTTTGGTAACAAACATAAGCAATAATGCCACGGTATTCAAGTTCCAGAGAATAGCGATAGACGTATAAGAATATTTTTACATTAGGTTCCTAGAATTTATAATAAATAATCACATTAACAAGGATTTAAAAATATGGCTCAACAAACAGTAAACATTGGATCAAGTGCTAATGACGGTACAGGTGATCCGCTAAGAACAGCATTTGACAAAATTAACGACAACTTTACAGAACTATACACGGCTTCTACGGTAAGTCATGATATTACCCTGAGTGGAAACAAGATATCTACAGGGTCAAGTAATGCAAATTTAAAATTAGAAGCATCAGGAACAGGTGTTATTGAGCTTGAAGGAATACAAATCCGAGATAACAACATCGAGGGCACAAGATCAAACGAAGACCTATTCATCGATGCGGCAGGAACAGGAACAATAAATCTAACGAATTTGAAATTAGCCACTGGTGCAACAGTCACAGGTATACTAGACGAGGACAACTTGGGCACTGACAGTGCAACACAATTGGCTACCCAACAGTCAATTAAGGCGTATGTTGACTCACAGGTCACTGCACAAGATCTCGATTTTGCTTGTGATGACTCTACAACACTATCTATTGATTTAGATTCAGAGAGTTTACAGTTCTCTGGCGGAACAGGTATCACAACGGCAGGTACACTTAACACTGTCACTGTGGCCATTGATTCAACAGTTGCAACATTAACAGGTTCACAGACATTAACAAACAAAACTTTGACAGCACCTATAGTATCAGGTGGAACGTTCACTGGAATAACTGAAATTGATAATTTAAATTTCAATGACAACATTATTTCAAGTGATTCAAATGCTGACATCAGCATCCAACCAGGCGGTACTGGTAGCGTCATTGCATCGGGTCTATCTTTCAGTGGCACAACAATAAGTGCACCTGACTCATCCACAGTAAACATCAACGAAGGCTTGAATGTTGACGGCACTGTGACTGTTGAAGGTACAACCAACACCGCAGACGTTGTTACAACAGGTGCAACAACTATTTCAGGAGCATTGACTGCCGGATCACTTAATATAGGCGATCTAAATATATCAGCGGATGGTAGTATCACGTCTGACACCAATGGAGACATTGTCATTGATCCTGCAGGAACAGGTGAGATTGTGTTGACAGGCACCGTAACACATGCTGGAACACAAACAACTACAGGACAACTTAACGTTGACAACTTGAGATTCGATGGAAACACTTTCTCTGCGACATCAGGTGGTATAACAATTACTCCTGCAACAGGACAAAACGTTGCAGTTGGTGGCACAGGTACAAAGTTGACTGCCACTGAAGCTCAGTTTACTTTAATGGAAGCAGGCACGGTAAGGGCAGACGCAATCCAGAATGACACATCAGATGGTGACATAGCATTCAGCACACAGGGTACTGGTGTGTTTGATTTCAATTCCGCGATCAAAATGGGTGAAATTTCTAAACCTACTGCGGTAGCAGATCATGGTTTCATATATGTCAAAAATGATTCAGGAACTGGAGAAGTATTTGTTCTTGATGCGGCAGACAACGAAACAAAAATTTCACCGCACAACGACAACGGCGAATGGGAGTACTACTCACGAAACACCAAAACAGGCAAGACTGTTAGAATCAACATGGAAGCAATGATTCGTGATTTAGAAAAATTCACAGGTAACAAGTACATACAAACTGTTTAAACAATAACAAAATAGTCTTTCACAGCACAAGAATGAAGAGACACTGGAATAAGAAACGGCAGAGTAAATCTCCTCAGTACGAGATAAAACGATTAGAAGATGCCATACGACGTGAGCAAGATAAAATTACCCGCGAAAGCCTAAAACAGCACCTAGAACACTGGATACGAACCAATAACAAACATAACTGATTACCAATAAATACCCTTGTAAGGAGTAAGTTTTAATGGCAACACCAGTGTGGACAACCACGGCAGGTAAAATTGCAACCATAGACGAGCAAGTCGCATTTTCTCTTCAATTAGAAGCGAATACAAGCGATTCAACGGCCATCACTTACTCCGTGATAGCAGGGAGCCTACCCGCAGGAATGCAGGTCACTACAGACGGGCTCTTGACAGGTACTCCGGCTGAGGTTGCCAAAAGAACTCTTTACACCTTCGTCGTGCGAGCCACGGCCGGTACCACTATCACAGATAGGACTTTTAGTTTAGATGTAAATGGATCAGATTCGCCAACATTTACTACTCCTTCAGGACAACTGCGCCTAGACGATTCAACAAGTGTTGGTCTATATTGGGTAATTGATGGATCAAGTGTGTCTTTACAAATGCAGGCTTCTGACTCAGACACAAGGGCAGGTCAACAGTTGGTTTATGAGATAGTGCAAGGGGAACTGCCGCCTGGGATTACAATGAGTAAAACTGGATTGATATCAGGAATAGTAAGGCTGACAGATGATCAAAAGTATGGAGAACGTGGAGGTTACGACGGTGGATCTCAGGACAGTTACGACGATGTGGTCTATGACAAAACGGTCACCACTAAAAGTATCAGCAAAAATTTCGATTTCGTTGTCAGAGTCAGCGACGGAACAAGTTTTGTAGAGCAAAACAATAACATTTTTGTTTACTCGGCAGACTTTTGGAGAGTTTCCAACACAGCGATTACTATAGACATGACCGAGATTGACGACTCGCCATTGACTATGGATCTTAGTGCAAATAGAAGACCAGTATTTAGAACACCAGCAGACCTAGGAACATTTAGGCACGACAATAATTTTGTTGTTAAAATTGATGTAGAAGATTTTGATCCTTTACAGGCAGACCTAGAATACAGCATACAATCAGGAGCCCTACCGACAGGTATATCTATCAACGTAAACACTGGAGAACTATCAGGCACACTTGAAAGACAGAGTGCTATAGAAATAGATTATACTTTTACAATCAGGGCAAACAGAGTTGTAGCCACTGGCATTAATGTGTTTACAGATCAAATATTTACAATGAAGGTGATTGGTGAAATAGACATCGGCATCGCTTTCACTACACCAACGATAGTAGGCACAGTGTCTGCGGGTATACCGAGTCTTCTATCAATACAAGCGGTCACGGAAGAGTCAGACAGAGTTCTCAGTTATTCTGTAACTTCAGGTTCATTGCCCACTGGCATCACGTTGTCAGAACAAGGAAACTTGATCGGTACCATTGATCCTAGTGATTTTAGTGACTCCACAAGATCATTTACATTTGAAGTAAATGTTAGCGATCAATACCAAAGTGCCGCGACAAGCAAAGAATTCACTTTGAATGTCGACATACCATTGACGCAGATAGAGTATGGTAACATGAACGGACATGCAACTTCATTCATAGATCAAAATATCTTCTACAACATTGCACAGGATCCAAACATTAATTCACCAGAATACATTTATAGACCAGAGGATGACAACTTTGGAATGAAACTTAACCCCGATATGTTAATGATGGCAGGATTAGAAGCAAAGACTTTGACTGCTTTCCAAGAACAGATGGAACAAAACCATGCTCCTAAAACACTTTACTTCGGAGACCTAAAAACTGCCGTAGCCAAAGAGGGCAGTGCAATCAAATACGAAGTTGTTTACATCGATATCAAAGATAGGATGGAAAACAAAAAAGGTGAGGCCATCGCAAGTTCAATCACACTCAGAGATGCGATTGCAAAACCAGTATTAGGCCCATTGGCTTCAAGCATGAATGCATCGGCGGACTATGAGGAATACGAGGTAACCACCGATGGTGGACTTGCTTTCAGTACTTCGGGTTCAAAGGTTCGTTATGCGAACCAGTTAAGTGCTGACTTAGGCACTATAGAAAAACTTTTCCCTAATGCAGTTGCAAATATGCGTTCTAGAATGAAAAGTCTAGGACACAAAGAATGGGATTTCTTGCCATTATGGATGAAGACAACACAGGAAAATGACCTTGCACCTTTAGGATACGTCATGGCAGTGCCAATATGTTACTGTAAGCCTGGAACATCTGCACTTATCAAAAAACGTATACAGGACAAAGAACTTGAATTCAAGAACATTGCTTTTACCATAGACCGATACCTTGTAAACAAAAGCAAAGTTGCCACAGAAACTTTCATAGGTGATGGTTCAACAACCACTTTTGAAGTAAATGAAATCATACATGATGAGGATATATTAGTCAAAGAAGGTAGTAATGTAGTTTCAATCGGAGAGGGTTGGACTGCGTCTGGATTTGCAGGTGCTCTTGATCCAACTGCTGACACACAATTACGATCAGCAGATCACGAATACGGTATAAACCTATCACACGATACAGCAAACACTAAAACCACAATAACTTTTACCAAAGAAGTGCCTGGATCCGGTACAATTATCAAGGTGGAAAGATCTAACGATAAATATCTTAAATTTAGAGATAAAGGAATACAATAATGGCAAGTAACATAGTACCAGCAAACGTAGACGAGACTTATCCAAAGGCTGGTCAAGACAACGACACAGTAGGCTTTAGAGATAATTTTTCTGCAATAAAAAATAATTTTACTGAAGCAAAATCAGAGATCGAAGACCTGCAAACTAACAAAGCAAACACCAATGCTAATAGTAATTTTTCAGATTATGTAATATCACAGGCACAGTTCAAAGACACCTCTGAAACTGTGTATGCACATGGAACTGACGGCGGAACGATCACCCTAAATCATGAGAACGGACATTATCAAACTTTAACAACTAACGCCTCGGTGACACTGGCATTTACTAACATGCCAAGTAACAATCAATTAGGCAGAATCATACTAGATATTAATGTAGTGTCGAACGCACACACTATCACGATACCTACTGCTGTATTAGTTTCCGGAAACGTTTCAGGTGGAGACGGCTCATCAGATACAATTACCGTACCAACATCTGGTAGATACCTTTACGAATTTTTAAGTCCAGACAACGGCACAACAATATTGATGCACCAGTTAGGAAACAACTACATCTAATAGGAGGTAGTGATGTATTTTCATCCATTACAAGAAGAAATAGGCAACATGTCTGATGAAGACATTTCAAAAAGAATCAAAGAACTTTCGAAAAAAGTCTCAAGTGCAAAACGGTTTGGAAGGAATCCGGATATGTTGGCACAACTTACTCATGCTCTCAATACCTACAGAAATGCAATCAGGGAAAGAAGACTTGAAGCATGGCACAAAAATAATAAGAAATTAAGGAATGAACCAGACCTAGGTGACCTGGTCAACATCGACTAGTAAATAGTTTTGATGTCAAACACATTCACTTGGAAAACTAAATTCAAATCGATTATAATTGTAGATGGTGAACTTTTTGCCAATGAGTACAAACTTAAAGTATCGTTGACTCCTCACACGGCAAATTTAAAAGAACAAACTGATTATTTTGATAGACTTAAAAATTTATTTGAACAAGTGTTTGCCAACACAATTACAACTTGGAGAGATGAACCTCTTTACCAAACTCTCAAAACAAAGACCACAAACAGATTCATAGAATTACCTAAGCCACCTTATGATCAAATCATGGCGGCAGTCTGCTTCTGTAAAGCAAATTCTATACTTGACAGCAAAATTGTAATTAATTACATAGAACTATCTTCCTGGCAAGGAGATGGTATTACCTACACGGTTGACAAAGACAGCAAAGAGCTTATACTGTTAGATAGACCCGATTGGTTTTCGGCAAAATACAGTAAATTTGACCCATGGTGGTTGAGAGCAGACACGGCAACATATGATCAAGAACTTGACAAAGGCATTTACACAGGGCACTTTAGTTGGAACAATCAGAAAATTCCTGTTGACACAAAGCACGAGTACCATGCTAAAATATTTGAATTCCAACCAAAGGTTTTAGATGGCGGCAAAGACAAAGATAAATGATCATGGAGATGTAGTATTCTCAGAAGAGGATGCCATCGATTTGTTGTACACTGATCCAAATTTCAACATATCAAAATTATATTTTAAAGATATCAGCAAGTACACTGAAAGTCTGAAAGAACTTGGCATAGACTTGCCAGTCATACACAATCCGCCAGCAAGGCAAAATATACAGCAGTTCGACAAAGACAACTGTGAACAATGGCATATGCCTGAAAAGTATTACCAAATAAATGTTTTAGAATGGCTGTTGGATAAATGTCAAAATGACGAAGAAAAACTTAGGGTTCAAATGGAGTATGATCTTTTTGAAAAGAAAAAATTTATCCGTGTACTACAGTTCTTAATATATTTCGTTGATACACTTAGACAAAATAACATAGTCTGGGGTGTTGGTAGAGGATCCAGTGTGGCAAGTTTCTGTCTGTTCTTGATTGGCATACATAAGATTAATCCAATGCTGTACAATTTAGACATCACTGAATTTTTACGATGATAAGTAATCTTAATAGGAGTATATTATTATGGTAGCACGAGCACCCAGAAAAAGAATGTATAGAACAATGCAAGGTCGTATGATCGACATTGAAAAATTAAGAGGAGCGAACGAAAACGTCCAGGCAGTTGGTAATATGAATGTGAATGCTAGAGGTGACGTTTTAGGAGCGGGCGGCAAAGTAATTAAGCAGAAATCTGAAGTTATACAAAAATATTATGAGCAACCCAAAGGCAAAGCAGACGACACGCCGTTAAGGTCTAAGCCAACTCCAGCAAGAAGAACTCCACCAGCGCCACAACCGAGACAAGTTGCTAGGCCTGTGGAGACTAAAACCATAAAGCCAAAAGTCACTAGGCAGTCAAAACCTAAGACGACATCTAAAAAAGGCATTGACGCGGCACTTGACGGACTAGAATAAATCACGTATAATACTTCTACATGGGACAGATAGAAGACTTACAAGCAAAAGGATTTGGCTCGCATGGTGGTAAGCAATACACCGTGGAGAACGATATTACTCCGCTTAAGAAAAGAGTACTGGTATCTGATATGCATTTTGGAGAAACCAAATCCAAAGGTGGTATAATATTAGTTGACGACGACGGCACTGCGGAAGGCATACACCCTAGATGGGGCAAAGTATACGCCGTGGGCAGGTTACAAGACGATGTTAAAGTTGGACAATGGATACTAGTTTCACATGGACGATGGTCGAGAGCATTCAAAGTAAAAAGAAAAGAAAAAGGATCTGCTGGTGAGATAGGTGTAGAACTTGAAGTTAGAATGGTTGATGAGAATGACATACTACTTGTATCAGACGAGGAGCCGGAGTTCAACAGAAAACAGGCAGGTTATATCAACATGGGTGGTGCTCAACAGATGACTAAACTACCTGGCAATGACTAAACTACACACCTGTTACGTTTGTAAAAAACAATTCTTCAACGCCATATATTGGTATGATAGCCTCCACGACACCAAGTACGACAAAAGGATAATTAGACC
>MDSX01089770.1_pt1 | contig 12399 bp, 7 predicted proteins | sample 811141 | NCBI WGS metagenome assembly MDSX01 (sample SAMN05326642, study PRJNA326480) | marine metagenome | isolation source: seawater | place: Atlantic Ocean: South East | collected 2010
AGAATTACTGAGGTTACTAACCCATAATTCACGACCATTACTGCCACTATTAGCATCAAATAACCACAGTTCTTGACCGTCGGTAAATAGCTGATTAAAGCCAAGATATAATCCGGGATTTGAATCGCCTACTCCTGAGTTTATGTCTATTAGTTGCTCAGTTGAAGAGGTTACTCCAGAGGAGACCCACAGTTCACAACCACTCGAACTATCGCTGCCAGAGGTGATGATTTTGTTGTATGAATCAGACCAAGCGAACTCGGCACACTGACTCGAATATCCATCGGAAACACCCGCAAACATGTCGGAGATTGGCCCGTAGTTGAGTGGAGTTTGACAAACTTTCAACGATTCAACAACTTCATCGGCGTGCATTACACCATCTTCAGCAACTCCCATGCCGTGGCCATTATCGATGCCGAAATTGAGGATAAATCCTGAAGTGCAGAGGTACTGCGGTGGCTGTACTTGTTCTATTAAGGCGGAATATCCCTGATTGCCATTCAATCCATTACTACCTATCGCACCATTACAGACAAAGTCTTGACTAATTACTTCAGTTCCCTCTAGGGTGCCACTATTATTGAAGTCTAATCCTGATTCAATCATTAATCCGCCAAAAAAGCAGGTGTCATTACCATAATTTAGCACCGAAGTGTTGACCAAACTCGCGATTCCACTGTCACCATTGGGACCAGTAGCACCTTGCGGTCCGGATAATCCAGTTTTTCCATGACACAACCTGGTTGTTGAGGTGACTTCATTTTCTTCTAAAATTCCGTTTGAGTTCAGGTCATTGCCGATGAATATGTCAGCACCTCCTTCCTCACATAGGTGGTCAGCATTACGTCCTTCAGTTCTAACCAATACCTCGTTAGCATCCGTTCCAGATTGCCCTGCTTGGTCAGGTAATGACCAAATTATAGTAACAGAATATGCAGATAATATCAATGCGACAATGATGCTGAAAATTTGGATTACCTGTAATGCCTTGCGAGGCTTTTTCTGTTGGGTTTTTACCACTCTTTGTGAGATTGTTTGATTGCCATTGAGTGGTGGAATTGGTTTTGCTTGACTACTAGCAGGTTCTCCTGCAATATGTTCTTGGTTTTGATGTCTAATATCTAAAGACATGATTAATCTCCTGTACTTCAATGGTATCAAAACTTTCGCCGATTGCATATGTCTCGTGTCAAAATAAGGGTTTACTTCATCAAAGAGTTACTTGTGCGAGATAATATGGACTTACCAAAGCGCCTTGCTCAGCAACTTGCTGGACAAGAGGGCGAGACTAGGCAAAAGGCAGCCCGTTTGGTAGTCGACCTTGCAGAAATTGCAAAGGCAGACGGTTTTGTTGAGGTTGATAATGCTCACGTTTCAGGGGTCTCGGTAATTACCGGAGGGCATGGTCTGCGCCGGTTTTTATCAGATTTATCTGGCGATAAAGGTGGTCGTGTAGCCATTACAACCACCTTAAATTCGGCCGGTTGCGATAAAGAAAAAATGAAAGAAATGGATATTGATTGGCCAGATTTTTTAACACAGCAATTTGAAATCATTGCAGCATATGACAGCCTTGGGATTGAATCAACGCTATCTTGTACGCCTTATGATCGTGGAATTGAGTTAGAGTCAGGAATTGCATCTTGGGCAGAATCTAATGCCGTATGTTTCTCTAACTCGTGGACTTCACTAATCACTAATCGTGAATCTGGACTTTCAGCACTAGCTACAGGGCTAACTGGTTTTGCACCCAAGTGGGGTTTGCACTTAACTGAAAATCGAATGCCAAATATCTTGGTCACCCTAGATTGCGCAATGAATGACTTGTCAGATTGGTCAATTTTTGGCGACTGGATTGGTAAGCAAGTAAGGCCAGATTGGGATTTAGCGTGGGGTCCAATGCCGCTTATTTGTGGGATGCCTGAACACCTTTCTTTTGCCGCAAAAAAAGCGTTAACTGCTGCTGCTGCTAACTATGGCTGCCCCATGTTGTGGGCTGAAGGTCACAGCGCAGATCCACCACTGAGTAAGGATGGGAATGGAAATTGGTTGCCGCCACAAGATGGTTGGAAAGGGATTTTGAAGTTCACTAAAGCCGATTTATCTGCTAGATATGCAGAATTGGCTCCACGTGGTCAAGTCGATTTAGTAGTCATTGGCTGTCCACAAGCTAGTATTGAGGAAATCCGCCGTACAGCATCAGCAGTACGTTCTTATGCAGAAATGGGCGAAAAAATACCGGATAATAGGTTGTGGCTATTTACCAGTGGTGAAAATTATCAACTTGCCGTTGATGATGGTAGCGTTGAATTATTGGACGACGCCGGAGTTGTGCTTCTGAAAGACACGTGTCCGGAAGTTACGCCTTACAATCGCAATAAATACAATCATCTGCTGACAAATTCACTTAAAGCCGAGCATTACTTGACCAGCGGATTAAATCGAATTCCAACCAGTGTGATGTCAATACAGGATTGTGTTAAGCATGCCTTTGACCCTACTCTTTCAGCGGGGCAACGTCCAACCTTGTCGGCCAAAGCTCAACCGCAACACCAATCTTCGAAAATAACTCAACACGGCGATTATACTGCAATAGGTAACGGCTTGTCTTCGCAGGGAGATTTTGTAGTGAGGGGTAAGGCAATGTCTACCGATGTAGCAATAACCTATCTTGGCTATGTTAATCGAGATTCCGGAGTTATTGAAGAGACTGGACATCCACTTGACGGCCAAGCAATAAAAGATACGATTCTAATTTATCCAAAGGGCTCTGGTTCCACAGTTGCTCCATATGTGTTGATGGGGTTGATTTACACCGGTAAAGGTCCAAAAGCCATAGTTAATCGAGATGTTTGTTCACTAACTATACCAGCTTGTTCCTTGCTTGATTTGCCTTATGCTCACGGTTTTGCAACAGATCCTTGTATGGAAATAAATACTGGTGATTTGGTAGAATTGCGCAAAGTAGGCGATCAAGTAACCATAACGGTACTAGAAAGAGTTGAATGATATCATGTCTGCTCAACGTATTTTAGTGACCGGTGGTGCTGGTTTTATTGGCTCTTCACTATGTGAAAGATTGGTTCAACAAGGTCATACAGTCGTGGCTCTAGATTCTATGTTTAGAGGGGATGAGGCTAATCTCGATGAGATAATTGGTGAACAAAACTTTTCACTTTATGCAGGCGATGTTCGAGATGTTGACGATTTAGATGCATGTGTTGAGGCGATGGGCGGTCTGGATGTCATCTACCACTTAGCAGCCATAAATGGTACCAAATGGTTTCACGAAGCAGCACATTCTGTCATTGATGTCAACATCAATGGCACGCTAAGGACTCTTGAATTAGCCATGGCTTGTGATGCTAGGTACGTTTTTGCATCGTCGCCCGAAGCTTTTGGTGAGCCAGCATCTCAACCAATAACCGATGGTGATGCAATGATATTTTCCGATCCCGCCCAACATCAACGTCATTCCTATGGTGGCAGTAAATATCTCGGCGAAGTTGCTAGTCAACATGCAGCAAGAGAAGGGCTTGATGTCAGAATCGTTAGGCCGTTCAATGCATATGGACCCCGTCTTTGCGGGGACGGTTATGGGCAAGTAATTGGGATATTTTTTCAAAACATCCTTGAAGGCGCTGATTTGATAGTTCACGGTGATGGAAGTCAGACTAGAAGTTTCACTTGGATTGATGATATAGTTGATGGATTTATTTACGCGGGAGAGGTAAAATCAAGCCCTAATATGGTATTTAATATCGGGTCAACAGAAGAAATCTCGATTCTAGAGTTGGCTAATAAAGTCGCTAAATTTTCTTCCAATGCTAGTGAGGTGACTTATGGAGAGGGTTACTTTGGAGACTCTATTCGGCGGCTTCCTGAAATCAGTCGAGCAGCCGAATTGTTAAATTGGCAATCAAAGGTATCTCTTGATGATGGCCTTCAATTGATGTGGGATAGTTTGACTACTTAGGGCCGTAATGTTTGTCAACTTTTTTCGACCACAAATTAGGTGCTGGCATTATGTTATCCATGCCGTGTTGAGTTAGTACATCAAGCCCTTGCTGTGGGATTTTGTCACTTGAAGTCCAAATATGCTTGACTTGCATAACCGCTAATCTTGCAACTGCACCAGGTAACTCTTTTTCTTCAACTAACTCGACCTCTATTGCAGCAATAGCTTGCTGAACTAGTAATTCGTTTTCGTCATGAGGAGTAAGGTCAATTAAATCCCATTCACTTTCTTCTGGAGGTATGGGGCTGCCCGCCATGTCAATCCAATCGACTGCTTGCAGGGTACTTGGCATCACATGTAGTATTGCAGTACCAGTCTTGCGCATGTTCAGTAATGTGCCGCGATATTGTTTTTGTTTATTCCTACTAAATGAGGCGATGAACAGTGGTGGGGTATTTGATACGCCCATGACAGAGGTTAGAGGCGCCAAATTTTTGATACCGTTCTCATCGATTGTTGAGGCAAGGATTAGTGGGCGTGGCGAGACAATACCCGCTAGCCATGCAGAACGCTCAGGGTGGCTCATGTCCATTATGTCGATACGCTTAGCTTTGGTCAAATCTTCACGACTATCGGTGGCAAACCATGAATCTAGTTTTCCAGTATGTACTTCATCCAAGGCATGTTGAGTAAATTCGATGTAGGTTTCCCATGCGGGAATCAATTCATCTTCTCCTCTTGACCGCTTTCTTTCGATGGAGTGATTAGCATATTCTATGCACTTGACAAGAAACTCCGCAACTACGCCTTTTCTATCCATATTGTTCCCGCCTATTCGTTCAACCATATCATCGCTTGGACTCATACTGGCTGCGTTTCATCATAAATCTAGCAGGATTCCCAGCCCACACTTCCCCTTCAGGCAAGTGTTTGGTCAATACAGCTCCCGCAGCAAGTACGGCGTTTTTGCCGATATCGCAACCAGCAATTACAGTGGCTCCGCCGCCAATTACTGCACCGTCATGAACATTTATTGGTTGCCACAGTGCTTTATTTCCTGACGGAGGATAACGATCGTTGAGTAAAGTGGCATTAGGTCCAACAAATACTTGATTGCCAAGAATACATCCGTCAGCAATGTATGCGCCGCCCTGAATGCGGCACTCATCACCCATCACCACATTTCGACCGATGTGGGCTAGGGAACCAATGGAGGAGTTACTGCCAACAGTCAGGTTAACTCCGATTGTACAAGGTGACCAAGCAACACTATGCTTGCCAAGGTCTATACGTACATTTTGCGGTATGTTGTCTGACATCGTATCACTTACTCGATGCCCAATTCACTCATTACCTTTGCAACATGTCCTTTGGATCTAACGCCATAGCCAACCCAAGTTAAGTTTCCATCACTTCCGATGACAAAAGTAGAACGTGAAGTGCCCATATACTTCTTGCCATACATGCTCTTTTCTCGCCATACTCCGTATGATTGGTGCAGCGATAAGTCTTCATCCAATAATAGGGGGAAATTTAGGTCTTGTTTAGCGATGAACTTATCATGTGATTTTCCGGAGTCTTTTGACACACCTAGTACGACATAATCTCCTTGGTTTAATCTGGCCATCGAATCTCTAAAATCACAGGCTTGAGTGGTGCATCCCGGTGTAGAATCTTTTGGATAAAAATACAAAATTACACTTTTTCCATCAGCCATGTACTGTGCTAAATCGTGCTTGTTGCCCGCAGAATCTTGACAAGAAAATCTTGGTGCAGACTGGCCGATTTCTAGGTTTATCTCTTCGCTCATAGCCGGAACCTAGCGCACATCGTTGATGAATTATTGCATCAAGTCACAATTTAGCCGGATTTTAGAAAAAAAACCAATATATAGCACATTAATTAGGGTAAACTACAAAGCAGTACGCTTTTTATACATTATGCATAGAAAGTTAATCATTTTGGGTAGAGGGGCTATAGTTGACCGATTCTTTGAATAACTGCCTAGTTTAACGGGTGTTTATGGTAGGGCTACGTCTGTCTCGTCGAGCCCGTAAATTCTTGAAGAAAATTCAACGAGCACCTGGCAAATATGAGTTGCAAGAAACCGCCTCAAGTATCCAAACTGAACTAGACAAAAGGAACATCTCTTATGATGAGGCCTTGACTCTTGGCAATATCATTCAACACCGAGCAGACCAATTCGTCGATGATGACACAATCGTCTATGCTATTTCAGATCGTGATGCCTACCGTAGGACTCTTGAACTGTATCTTAGAGATGCACTATTAACTAGAACTGAACAATTGCTACTTTGGGAGGAACGCCGCCGCCTAGGTATCAGTGAGCAAGACCACAATCGTTTGCTAGAACAATTACTTGCTCAATGGAAAAGGCAAGGCAAGAAAGTCAACATCGATAGTTTCGAAGCACCATCTGGAGGTGAAGTGTCTGCTTAATCGTGGCAAGTCGACTATCGCAGCAGTAATGTTGCTGTTGCTGGTTGCGCCTATGGTTGCGCCGTTAACTTCTGCTAATGATTCTACTAGCGCTAGGAGTTCACCAAATTTCGGTATTAACTCATTCCTCTTGGACGGAGCTGGCTCGGTACAATCGGGCGTAGACATATTTGTTGAGAATGCAACACATTCGGCTAGAATTGTCGTAGCTAACACAGGGCCTGCTTCTGGCACAGTAGTTGTGTCGTTATTCCACCAAGGTTCTCCGGTCGCAGGCAAAACTCTAGTCAATTCGCTTGAAATTGGTCCAATTGCTCCCGGTACAGTCGCTAACCCAGTTCTATTCCAATGGACTGCCACTCCCGGAGATGGGCAATCGTTATTCGCTGAGGTTTTCTCACTTAGTGACCCAGATCCTGGTAATGATGAACGTCGAATAAATTTCGATGTCAAGAACCCGGTGTACATGGTTGGAACTGTGTATAACAATACCGTACCTCAACCTGCTCCTGGTCAACCCAATGCAATGGTAGGAAATGGTATGCAACAAATTAACGCTACTGTAATCAATGAAGGTGTCAGAGACATAACTGCAAACCTTGAACTTGCCTTTGCTGAAGTAACTAACCCAGCCAATACCATGACCTTCTATTCAGGTGAACAAATAATCAGTCCAGGCTCATTACTAACTCCTGCAGTAACTTCTAACCTAACTGCAAATTACAACTCAGGTTCAATGTCTGGTGAGTGGGAACTAACCGCCTCTGTGATCTTCAACGGAACCGGTGTCTGGACTGAAACTGATTTGATTAGCACTTCAATCATAAAATTCTCGGATTTTATCGCGACCTTGTCCACTCCGGCCGACCGCACTACGGAGCCTGGTTTGACTACAACTCTAACCTTCATAGTAACTAATTCAGGTGCTCAAGCAGATGCGTTCCAAATCGGTATCTCCAGCGCAATGGGCTGGGCAGACATGACTCTACATGGGGGCTCTACACCGGTCTTTTCCCCTGGCAACTCAGAAGTAGTTCTTATTCCGGTTACTGTGCCAGCCTCGGCATCTAGGTCGCAGGCAGACACAGTTACCCTTACTCTGACTTCTATTGGCGACCCGCAAGTTCCAAGTTACTCGCTCTCTTCAACTGCTAGAGTCATGGCTGGAGAATTATATGAAGCAACCATCACCATGCCTACTTCTACAACAATGGTGACTCCAGGACAAAGTATTTCCTTCAATTCAACAATTTCAAACGTCGGCAATGTACCAGGTACTTTCGATCTTATTGCAGGATTCTCTGTATCTTCATCCAACTGGCAAGTCACGCTTTCTGAGTCTACAACTGCCATAATTAACGATACAGATTCAGCAATTTTTGGAGTCAACATTACCGTTCCTCCAATACAAATGCCTCTTGACTCTAGTGATTACAACACAGCAGGAGATGTTCTGAGTGTTTGGGTTCAAGCAACTCCATCTGGCGGTGGGGTGCCAGTTACTCAAACCAGTCCGCTGGAAGTTAGACCAGTAATTGTTGTTGACCCGGGCCTTGAAGAGGAACACATTCAACTGACTGTCGAAGACGTTATTGCAGCAAAGAACGGTCAAGGCGTAGACTTGCCAAGGGCGATGGAAGTCGAAGTCAGGCACAATTTAGATGGCACCATAACCAATACTGTAGATGCAGTATTGTCGGTTGGTACTCTTACATTTACTCCATTTAATAGCGGAGGATTCTCTGAATCTGACCGTTGGTCAGCCGATGTTTCACCAGCGACTTTCTCAGGTTTGGCACTTGGTGATGTCCAATCAGCAGCTCTTGGCATCCAAGGGCCTGCAGATGATTATCCGTTGGCAGGAGTGATTTCCATACCAGTTGTTGCTACTCCTACTCTAGTAGGTCCGCCCATTCCTAATGTGGAAGTTGTACCCGTTGAGAGAAATATCACTATTGGAGTCCCCACTATTCAAGGGGCGATTATAGTCGACCAAGGTCCATTTGATGTGCCACTTGGCGAAGAGACACCAATTGACCTGTTAATTGCCAATACAGGTAATGATTTGTCATCTTATCGATTATCTGTTCTAGATGACCTGCCAGATGGCTGGGTTACTTCTGTTAACACAACTAGTGCTACTGCCGATACAATTCTTGATTTGTCAGCAGATGTTGCAGATTATCCATCACAAGGAAATTCCCACATGAGGGATTTCCAATTGAAGGTAACAACTGACCCACTAGCGGAAGCATATTCCTTCCAAGATGTTAACATCAAGGTTGAGGATAGTGTAACTGGGTTACTTATTGATGTAATTCCAGTTTCTATTAGAGTTGGCCCTTACGTTAACGTATCTTTGAGCCCAACCAATCAAACAGTTGATCTCAATACCACACTATCCGAGACACCGTTAACTAGAGTTTATGTCACCAATACGGGTAACACTCCAACAATTTACTCATTATGGCTAGACGACTCTCAAGGCGGCGATGTTGATTTTAGTTTAGAAAGTCCAAATCAAATTTTAGTTGCTCCAGGATTTACTGACTCAGTAAAAATAAGGTTAGCCGCGAATGCCGATGCAGATTCTGACGAATTCTACATGGCTACACTTTGGGTATCAACTGATACCGGGGTAAACCTGAGCGCTGATGTTGTTGCCAATGTAAGTGAACAACGCTCCTTAACCATTGACGCACCAAACCAAATTGGCGTCTTGCCCGGTCAAGATCAGATCATCAATTTCACGGTAACTAATTCCGGTAACTTGGAGGAAACCTTTGATGTTGAAGTCGCGGTAGATGGCGGTTGGGTAGTTGTCCCAGCATCACAAACAATGACTTTGCCGATTGATGAGGAGATTCAAGGCAGCGTAGTTGTCAGCGTCCCAGAACTGGGCGAAGGTATCAGTTTAGATGATGGCTCAGTCCACAATCTCACTATTAGACTAGTAGACCCTGCAACAGACTTGACTGCAGGAATTAGTGTCGTAAGAATGCTAATTTCACCAATGTTCATTCTAGATACTATTGAGTGGCAAGAAGAGATGCTCTATCACCGTCAATGGGACCGAACATTTAGTGCCACAATAGTGAACGTGGGCAACCGTGACGTCACGGCTGATCTATCTTATGAGATTAACAAACCCGGTGGTGTGGCTCCTAGCACAGAATGGTCGGTGCAATCAGACGCACCATCGACGCTTAATATGCCAGTGGGGCAGAATATATCATTCCAATTTACTGTTAGTGGTGTGGAACTAAGTCCCGATCTTGATTTAACAGCCTTACTTTCTATTCATATCACTCCACAGGACTCTGGAGTTGACGGCGATGGCTATCTCAATTCAACCTTGAAGATGTCTAGGTTCTTCGCACCTAGTGACATTGATCTAAAACCCGATGAAACAGATGGACCAATGACCATTAATATCGTCTACTCACACATACCACGTGGTGCCTCTAATGCTGTAGCATACGAATTAGAATTATGTGATGCCACGAGATTATTTGATTTCAACTCCGCAGGCTTGGACGAATCGCTATATCAATGGTCTTTCACTTTGGTAGTTGATGAGACCACATCTGTGCCTCTGTCATTATCTCCTGAAGATTGTGGCTCAGGCTCCGCTGGAAATGATTCTAGAATCCAACTACCGCAAAGAGAAGCTTGGGATGTTAGTGATCCGTTACAGATTATCGTTGATGCCCCTAATCGACCTAATATTATCACTGAAGACGGTTGGGATATGACATTTAGATTATTTCATCCAACTGAAAATAGTGGTTATACTGTTTATGATGAGGCTACTTTCACTTTCCAGCTAGATGTATTTGCTGACCCAAGCGTGGCTGAAGTTTGGATTAGTGAAGGTACCATGGAAGAAGGTACAGATGCGACGGTTAGTGCTAGAATTCGTAATGATGGAACTGCACTAGCATTGTTCTTTATGGTGGATTTAGAGTGTTCAGGTTCAACCATCAATAACAACGTTGACCCAATAGTTCAACTCGGTCCCAACGAAGAAGTCGTGGTTAACTGGCAGATAACTTCTGAAACCATTGAATGGTGGAAGCAGTCTATCGATGGAACATGTATTGTTACCATTGACGCCAACATGCTGTCAAAGAACGTAGAAGGCAACGACCGGTATGTCTACAAGGATGAAGTATATTCATGGTCACCAGGACAATCTTCTACCTTTGTCGCATTCATCATCTTTGGATTACTGTCGTTAGTACTTGGGCGTTTGACCGGCCAAAATGAAAAGTTCCGCTTATTCTCCGTATATTCAGGATTGTTAGCTCTTGGATTTGCTTTCCACCTATTCAATGTAATTTATTGGGGTCCACTTGTCTTAGGTATCTCAGCACTATGGCTATGGCGCAAGACTTGGTTAAGCACCGATGAATTTAGATTAATTCACGAGGATTATCAAAGAGCGCGTAAAGGTGTATCTACTTTGTATGCCGACCATTTCCAAGCATTAGCAGATAGCAGAAGACAACTTCGAATTATCCTCGCACTTCCAGTTTTCGGCCTATTAGGGGTTGTCCTTGGCATCCCTCCTCAACTTGATACAAGCCAAGATAATTTGCTGACTTTGGCAGCCTATGTTGTGATTATTTCGATTGGTGTGTGGGTTCTAGTGCGTCGGGCAGATTCAATGTATGGCTCAATATACGGTCGTTTGACAGATATCGAAGTAAAGGCCACCAGAATCGAAAGAGATTTATCGGACCCGGCGCGATTATTACATGAGTTGGCAAATGATGGCATCAACCTCGACGCGATATTTGACGATATTAACCACGGGAATGAACTAGCAATGGATGAGGAGGTGAGAGAAGATGTCTGAAGAAAAGTCAGAGGACTCAATTGAGTTTGACCTTGATGATATTTTGCAAGAAGATGTCTCTGATGAAAACCTTCCAGAAATCGTAGTGGAAGAAATTGATGAGGACACCTCAGATGATTCAATCGAGGATGATAGAGCAACTTTCGAAGATCAAGTTAGAGAATATATGGGCGAACTAGGTGATGAAGACACCTATAATGAGGTAAATGCTGAAGCAAATGATGGAGTTGTTGAACATAAAGTTGAGTTTAGCAATACAGAGGAACCGCAATTACCAACAGTTCCTCAAGATACATTAGATGAAGTAGAAAGCAGAATCATGTCTGCTTCTAGAAACCTAGATTCTATTGTCGAAAGTGTTGTCCAGTCAGATACCAATTCTTTAGCCGCCACAGAAGTTGACATAATGGAAGCCAAAAAATACCTTTCATTGCACAAACTAAAGCGTGCTAAGATTAGTGTCAAGAAAGCCGAACAAGCTCTGGTCACCCTAGAAGAAGACGTGTTGTATCTTCGCCGTAGTATTGCTATGTTACACCGCTTGCTAAAAGAAAAGAAAATCGATACTATCGAAGCTGAAAATATATTGCTGGGTCTTAGAAAAGCCACCTCAAATGCAGAAGTCGGCGATGTTGGGCAGGCGGCAACAGAAATCGAATTCCTTGTAGACGACTTGATTGGTGGTAACACTTCAACGCTTAATCCATTCTTTTTCCGCCATTTCTGGCTTGGCGTTGATACTCGATGGCCTGCAGGTGGGGACACTGGAGTCTTGCTTGTCAGGCTAATCAATGACGGGCCAATTGCTATGCCAGCAATGCGTTTGTCCCCTCCAGTCCCAGAAGGCTGGGTTTCTGAGCCTCATTCAGTTGATTTACCAATTATCGCGCCAGGCGGCAATCTACCACTTAGATTTGACATCAAGTCAATGGGGCGTTACGGGGCAGATGAGATGCCTCTGTCTCGTAAATTAGCAGTTTCAACAGGCTATGAAATGCGCTCAGGTGAAATCATGGTTACCATTAGAGCACAAAATCGCTCAATGGAACCGCTTGCCGATATCATACTCACACCGTGGTTGCCACCTGGCTATACCACGGCTAAGGTTCCCTTTGTG
>MDSX01063837.1_pt1 | contig 12398 bp, 8 predicted proteins | sample 811141 | NCBI WGS metagenome assembly MDSX01 (sample SAMN05326642, study PRJNA326480) | marine metagenome | isolation source: seawater | place: Atlantic Ocean: South East | collected 2010
CCAACATATCCAGCGTCTCCTGTGCCTGACTTTAACTCCCATCTACCTTTAGAAGTAGAGTCAAATGTATCGGCAAGATATTGCCCACATTTTGCTGCCAAGACAATCAAATCATCAGAATCAGTCTCGATAAATTTAATAACACCAGTGCTAGTGTCTAACCGTAAAGGAAAGCTATCAGTTGTCATTTACTAGTTTCTCCAAAAGTCTTTTTATATCACTCACATCATTCTCTAATTTATTTAATCGTTCTTTATCTTGCTTTTGAGCAATCTTTCTTGCCTTAGCAAACTCTAATGCGGATTTATCTGTATTTATAATAGCCCCGGAAGTCTTATCTCTGACTAATCCGGGACTACCTTCAACTTGAACATAATCATTTTGCATAGTTTATGTGCCTAATGCAACTGCTCTAATGTCTTTAATAAGAGGAACCTTAGAAGAATTTTGTGACCTCATTACAATCTTTAATTGGAATGTAGTGAACGGAGAAAGGTTTCCTCCTAGACCACCAATAGTGTATTGATGCTCTCTAAACACGTCACGGTTATCAGACTTAGGTAAAACATTATCAATAGTTGCTTTAATGTAGTTTACAGTATCAAGTTCTACATCTGCACCCGGTTCCAATGTCCTGTAGTAAAGATCAATGTCTGCTACAGTAGGAACACTAGCAGCAACAAATACCTTAAGACCAACTGCTGCCTCTGCCAATCCTACAGGAATGGTTACATGTTTAGCAGCAGTAGTGCCGTCTGGATCAGTCTCTGCTGCAAACTCAATAGGGAAGTTTACAGTATTTGCTGCATCTACTGCACCATCAGAGTCTACAGGATTATCAATGATATTATTTACTGCGTCCAAAGATGCAGTTGTTAAGTCAATCAATGGAGATACATAGGTGTCATTTGTTGTAAGTGCAGCAGAAATTTCTACAGACTTTTTATTGGCACCACCAAGAGTTGCTTCATCTCTTTCCTGATAGGTATTTGCGACTACTCTAGGGTATTCAAATACAATAGTTTCATTAGGAATGAAATTGAACCCATTAGTAGGAACACCGTATGCTACATTAGTAGAGTCATTAGCAACAGGCATAGACACAAAGTCAGTGAACCTACCATTAAATGTTGTAGTTGTAGCAGGAAGAGCAAAGAAGTCAATCACAGGAGTGACTTCATCCATAATAACTTGTTTCTCAATAGAAATACCTGCACCACCAATAAACTCAGTTCTAGTAGATACTGAGTCTGCTTTAAATGTCAGACTTTGTGTGTCTACTTTAGTTACAGTTCTTTCACCAAGCAAGCTTGCACCTGAAAGGTCTCCATAGTTGGTAGTAGAATCAAGTCCACTAAGTTCAATAGTGTCATTAACTGTATACCCGTGGTTAGGGAAGAACAGAACAACGTCACTGTCGTTTGCTACAACACTATCAAGCATAATTGGATCAGAAGCTAGTAGAGCATTTACACCCGGAGCATTCTCCAAATATGCAGTGCCACTAGTAGAGAAGTCTGCTCTATTGATTCTAAACATCATATCACGTCTTTGATCTGGTGTCCATGTAATAGAGTTTTGTGACTTGAACAAGGAACCCAAGGAAGGTTGCTTCATTACTCTTCTGGTATTAGACCCTACAAGGAAATCTTCAATCTCGGAAACATATGCTTCATAATTATTAGTGTTAGCAATCAGCACAAATGCATACTGCGTATTACCTTCAACATAAAGGGGTCTTTCAAAGGTAAAGGTAGTCTTTGCATCTTGTCTGATCTTTGCCATTGCACCTTCACCAAGTGCAGTTGCAGTAGCCAAGGAAACAGTATTAACATCATTTGGATTGAGTGTTACAATACTGCCCGGAACAATCTCTTCCTGAGAAGGAACACCATTACGAAGTGGTCTAAGTTCTAATTGAATAGGAGTGTTGTCAGTAGACCCATCAGGCTTATTAGCAAAGTATACATCAATGGATGTGAGATATCCACCATTCTGATTTTGAATCCAGAAAGACTGTGCTAGTGGGTCTCTGTTTCTAGGTCTTGGAAGACGTACAGTTGTTGATGTTGCTCTTCTGCCTGTAGCCACTACATCTTGAAGTGTAACCCTAACACCTTGTGCTTCGTAAGTTGCATGTGCCTGAGAAAGAGCAACGCTTTCATTATTAGTATTTACGTCCAAAAGTTTTACTGGTTTAATACCAGCATCAAATCTGAGAGTGTCATTGTTTGGCAAGAAGAATGAACCAGTAACAGTTCCAAATGCATCTGTAGTCAGTGCACCAATACCTTGTGGATGCACAGTGTTATTCTGGAACTGTCCACCACCATAGTTCTGCTCTACATTACCACCACTATCACTGAAAGACTGGAATGCTTCAGGTTTTACATAGTTAGACATGCTTTCATTATCAAAGAACATGAAGTGTTCTCTGTCTGGTGCCAGACCAGTTCCTCTGAAGAATACTTTTCTATGTCTAATAAATGGCAGTAAAGAAATATCTACAACTCTGCGACCAATTAAAGACCTTACGATAGTAGCAGTTGTAATTGTTCTCCGATTAAAAGACCTTCTTGTGGAAGTTCTAGTAGTAGAAGACAGTCTTCTGTCAGGAGTATCAATAAACTCACCTAATTCTAATCCATTGAAAGAAGATAGCGAACCTACTGATGGTTGTGCATCAGTATTAACTGCCTCAACTCTGATAGGTCTTTGGATAAATCTAGCTCTACGTCTTCTTTGTCTAGGAGTTAGGTTTCTACCTCTACGTCTTCTAACTCTGAGCGCTCTTTGCGCTCTAGGTGCCTCAAGGAATACATCCTCTCTCCACTGATCTTGGTCAGGGGATATCTCAAGTTGACCAATAAAACTAATAACCGCAAATGGGTTAATGTTCATTGTTTCTGTTGCAACATTCTGATCAATTTCAAGGACTTCATTATATGAGAGATAGATGAAGTCACCTTTTCTAACAGTGTTAGCAGCAACAGATGCATCAGAATCTACAATCAATCTTACACTGTTTTGTCCAGCACTAGGCATAATTAACTGATTAACAGCATCATGTGAAGCACTGTAATCTGTAGCAAAGATATCAGCAAAAGCTAAGTCTTTGAAATTATCAGCAAAGAAACCATTCTTGAATCTATTATTACCAGCAGAGTCTAGAACTTCTAAAGAAGATGTTTCAAGTTCTAACAATGTAAGAGATGTTACTTCTTCAAGATTGTCAATACGCTTGGCAATGTTACCAATATCACGCATAGTGTATCTTCTGTTATCTACAGGTCTTACACCAAGGTCATCTTCATTATCAGTATATGCGTTCAATGCAAAACTATGAGTGTGCATAGACGTACTTGGCACAGAAGGAATTACTGGATTAACGTTTGGTTGACCAGTAATGTATTGGATATCCCCTTCTTCTGTGACTACAAGAATATCGTTTCTTGGATCGTAGTAGGTAATGTCAGCACCAATAGCACTAGTATTTCTAGGTAGTGGTGTAACAAGTGCTTCTGCTCCACCAAATCCAGTAGATGCACTATCCTGCACCCCTCTGAAATCCAGAACATCTCTCAGTTCTACTTCAAAACCATTCTGCATTCTATAGGTAGGAATATCTTCATATGCAACTGCACCAATATACGAGTTACGAGAGAAGAAATCTCCTGCTGTATGCTCAAAGTAATTATACTTGACTTTGACTGTATTGTTTCTAGGTAAAGCCTCACTACCTCTGAGAATTACTCTACCTTTCTGATAGAAGTTATCTCTCTGCCCATCATCTGTAGTTACCTTGGAACTGATATTATTACTATCAAAGTCTAATACTTCCAAAAATTCATAAATGTCAGTGTTTGGCAATTCTGCAAAACGAATGCCATTGCCGTCACTATCCCATGTAAGTGTAGCAGTGCCACCAAATGTCTTTGTCTTTGTTCTTTGAGTAGCACCTGCTCCCAAATCTACATATGCCAGTAACCGATATAATACACCGTCTACAAGTCCCGTGATAGTTACTTGCTTAGAGTCACCTGAAAGAGTTGTATTACTTGGTGTAACTGTAACAACTGCCCCTGAGTCATCTCGCACTAATAACCAAAGAGTTGTATCAACAAAAGTCTCTGTGCCACTCAGTGTAAAGGCAATTTGATTACTACTTGCTGTCTGACTTAAATGTCTTTGAATAGTTAAGTCAAAATCTTCTAGACTAGAAGGTCTGTTTCTAGGAAGATCAAAGAATACGTTATTATTTGTTTCTTGCTGAATTACAGCAATACTGTTAGTATCATCAATTTTAATATTAGCATGATGAGTTGCATCAACACCGATACTTCTAGTATCTCTAAAATTTTGACCAGCAACTAATTGCACATCAAAGATGTAGTATCTATATGTGCCATCACCTTGAGATTCTACCGCTCTAACTTTACAGTTACCAATAACAGTTCCACCCACATCAGCAGCAGTATACAATCTATAAATTTGATTACTGCTAATATCAGGAAGGCCTACAGTCCCTGAAGTTACTACATAGTTACCATAACTTACAGGAATATTTTCGTTTTCAAATTTCTCTGTGCTTCTTGGCTTTTCTACAGTGATAATGCTAGATGCTGGTTTAGAAACTCTATACCCATTTACATATGCAACACCCGGAGATACTTCTAAATCAAGGTAATCTGTTCCAGATTTACTTGGTCTGAACTTAACTTGGAAGTCGTCTACTGTATAACTACCAGACTCTTCTTTGGTTCTTTGTGCAAGTTCATCACCAATGATATTATAGTTATCATTTTCATCAATCTCTTGCTGCATAATACCATTGACAAATCTATTAATAACAATAAAGTTATCAGCAGAGTCTACAAATTCTTGGTTTGCAAGAGTAAGTCTAATTCTATATCTGTCTGCACCCGGTGCAGTTTCGTTGGCATACCCAAGCTGATTATCATAAAGGTCATTAGTATCAGCAACAGTAACAATATCTTCTGCAATCAAGAACCCGACATTTGTAGTAGGGTTGTTACTATACTTACTAATAATAACACCTTGCGGCAAGGACTGTACAAAATGTCCTCTAGTGAAATATCCACCTAAGTTTACGGATACTTTAAATCCTTGACCGACTACAGGGTTCTTTGTAGCAGGAGCAACAGTTACACCTGAACCACCATTGCCAGATTCATCACCATTGTCCAGTGCCTGACCAGCAGAAAATCTGATAGGTGTAGCACTTGAAGTAGCAGTGCCAGCATTAATGTATTTAACGTAAACTGTAGCAGGATCACTACCTGTTTGTTCTACAACTTCAAGAACTTCAGCCTTTACACCATTGCTGGCAGTAGCAGTCAGAATGTCACCGGGGTAAACAGAAGGAGATGCATCAGCAAGTTTAACAAACTCATAAGCATCATCTACCATTAATCCACCGGGGTTTACAACAGCACCTTCCTTAAAGATGTGCCTACCAAGTCTTGCCAGTTCTTTCTGGATGATTGTCTGCGCCTGTGTAAGTTCTCTGGCTTGCAATGCTCGACCAGAGTTAAACAGAATGCGGTGATAGTTATCACTATCTCTGTAGTCATCCTTATAGGTAGTAGCAAATGTATTTTCGTTAAACGTATTTGGCATTTCTTATTTTACCTTTTAAAACTGCACAATCATTTTAATATCTTCCGTGCCGACACTACTGCGAAGGATTGCTGATCTGTTCTCAATATATAGCACATCCCCACTGAAAGGATTAACTTCACCATCAGAATCTGACAGAAAAGCAGCAGCAGTTGTGGTTCCTAACGAATTATCGATAGCAACATCAGCAGAGCTAAATGCTAAGTAACCTGTGTTGTCGTTTTGGTGGTAGGAAATCTGTGGACCATTGACCTTATCTACAAACCCTTTTGCACCAGTGTTATCTCCTACCAAAAGATCGTCTTGCTGAATACCTGTTGTAATAGCAGAATCTAAAGTAAGAATTCTAAGTGCAGAACCAGTAGTTGCTGTAAAATCTGAATCAGCAGCACCATTAGCAGGTGCACGACTAGTAGGAACAGTTGGATTTTTAATTAGTCCTACCTGTCTAAAGTCATTGTTAATGATAAAATCACCTTCGCCAGCTTCCCCTACAATTTTAGCATTGAACATAACTGCCCCTGCTCTAAGGTCTTCTCTAGCATCAGCACCAATACCTTTTTTGGAAATCACAGGTCTAATGACTGCTCCTGTTCCTGTAGAAGTATTGATTTTAATATTAGCAAAATTATATCCAGACCCAATAGGAATAGCAGCAGAGTCATCAATCTCTACTTTTCTAATAACACCAGAAGTAGGGTCAGTAGTCAATTTAGCTCTAGCAAAACTACCGTTACCTTGAATAGTTACAGTATCACTAATAGCATATCCAGAGCCGGGAGAGATTACCTTATATCCAATGATAGAACCCGTAATAGCAGCATTCTGAACATTTTTCTGTGCTGTTTCAATAGAGGTAAGCGAACCACTACCAACAAATTCTACTGGAATAAAGTTAGCAGAACCAAACTTACTCAATCTCAGAGCAGATTGTGTATAGAGATACTTCCAAATATATCCATCCGCAGTTGCAACACCGGGACCAGAAGTAGTCAGAGTTGTATCAGGGTCTACACTAGAGGGTTGAATTGCTCCTGCATCATCTTTACCTTGCTGTATACAAATATATACTCTGTTTGATGCAGTCATTACATAGTATTGACCATTTGAAGTTGTGGTCTTTTCGTCACTATATGCTTGATAGATTGTGCCAGATGCCCAGTTATATCTAGGAGCAACATAACTAACATCAGTAGTTTTAATAACAGACTGAAGATTTGCACGAAAGTCCCGTTCTTCTCTATCTGTAGGAACTGGTGTTGGTGGTGTATCAGTAATATTCCATTGATCGGACTTACCAATACCAATATAATAGTTGCTTGCTGAATCACCTACATCAGAGATTAATTCTGCTACAACTGTTTTCTTTAAATCATCGGTTACGATTGCTACCATGTTTTTTTACCTACTTTAACCAATTCCAAATTTGCCGAGTTTATCTGAGTCTTTACTAATCTGCCACTGGTCTCCGTCCCAAATTGTTTCGAAGTATCCATTGCCTGTCATTTCCACAAAACCAGAACCACCGTCTGGATGAGCAAAGTATGTTAGACCATTAGGCCATTGGATTGTAACAGTGTTTGCGCCACTCTTGTTAATAATTTTCTTTACTTCACCAACTTCAAAACCTGTCCCAAAGAAATTAAATGTATGAGAAGTGGATGCATTGATAATGTATACTGCTGCACCTGAGTCGAATACGTTATCAACATGAGTTAAGCTTTGTGTATTATATTTAACTCTACCGTTAAAATTAATTACACCATCATTCTTTGGTTTAATGTTTACTCCTACGTCTGTTCCACCTTCTGCTCCAACAGTTGGGGACGAATCAGTAGAAGTAATTTTTAAGTAGTTAGTAGGTGTGCCATCTGTAGACAATTGAACAATGGGTTGATCACCAGAATCACGAAGAATTGTCTTCATTTTAGGGTCATTCATTGTAAGACCACTAAAAGTTGCGTTAGTTGTTATACTATAGTTACCTGTAGTTAAAGTATCACTATCAATTAACCGTATCCAACCATTTGTGCCATGTGCTGCTACAGCCTTTTCTTCGTCTGTCAAGAACCCAAACATACCGTTATATACAGTAGCAGAAGGAAGTGCAGCAGCATTAGCAAAGGCATTACCAAAATACAGTGTTGCTGCAACACCAGTAGGAGAGTCTGCAAGATCAACGTTTTTGTTTCCTGCTGCACCTTCAATGACTACAATCTCACCAGTCTTGTTAGGGAGACTGACAACCTTATTACTCATAAGAGCTGAGTCTAGCAGTCCTAAAGTAACACTGAAGTTAGAGTCATTGGAAAAAATGATACCAGTGCTATCAAAACTAATATTATTACCAAGTGATGTGCTATCACCACCTAGTGCAGAATAAAGTTCTGTAAAGTTATCATTAATCTTAGTGCCAGCACCTCTAAGGGTATCTCCTGTACCATCATTAGCCGCAGCACCGATTGAAATGTTTTGTCTTGCCATGTTACCTACTCAGTAAATGAATTAATAATATTTATAACAGAATTCTAAGGAACATCAGTCCCTACACTATCATAAAATGGAAAAGCATCTTCGTCCAAGGTTTGAATTGTGTCAGACATAAAGATACGGGTAAGTTCAGAATTAACAGAATCTGCTGAATCATCAAAGGTCAGTGAATTAGTATTTAGGATATCTGCAATAGATGCATAATTACTGTAGGAGTCTCCCATATCACCAATAGTATTATTATAGAAATGAATATCTCTATCAGGGTAGTATCTCGTATCTGTAGCACTATCAATACCTGTAAGGCTAATAGTTGGGAAAAGATTAACATTAGCAGAGAATTCAAAGGAAGTTACAGCAATGTCACTATCTACAATAGCGAGAGGCATACTTTCTGCTATAATAGAGTTTGTCGGTAAAAGTTCAAACAGAGTTTCTGTAAAGATTGCAAACCCTGCTGGATGCAAATAGCTTTTGTAAAAAGAAAACCACTCTGCTGTAGGAATATTAGTTCTCAGTAGAATAGAATACACTTGATAGAAATATGAATCTTGAATAAATCTTAAAGATTCCGCACCAATCTCTGATTGTCCCACAATGAACATAGAATTTCTAGGAAGGATTTGCTCAACATCTGTTCCATAAAACCATCTAAAGAACCCATCAATAGAGATTTTAGAACCTTTTGAATTAAGAAATCCGGGGATTTGCAGCAAAGAAAATCTAGGAGAAGGGAATGTATCTGGACTAATTCCGGGAACACGCTCTGCATAAAGAAGGTCTAGAAATTCTTTATCTGTAGAATTAGGGTCTTTAATAGTGAACATTTTCTTGAGGTTGTGTGTCGGTTGCCCATCACTATCAAGATACTCATAGTATGATTTAATAAAATCTACTAGTTTAGGGTATTGCTCTTTAAAATGTTCAGGAACAACTGTATCAACCTGTGGGTCATACAAGTTTGCTTCTAGTCGGTTGAAGTCGGTTAAGGTTCTTTCATTAGACATTTTAGTTAGTCACACCTGTAACAGCAGTTGCAGCATCTACATCTGGAATACCAGATACAAAGTTATTACCTAAAGTCAGCAGAGTATTTCTTAGTGGCTTAAAGTTTGTATCATCAGCAGGAACAGCAGTAATATTTAAGAACCTCGCACCAGAAGTAATAGATTGTGGTTGAAATCCAGTTAATGTTAGAATACCAGTAGTAGGATCATAGTTACCAATATTGTCTGCTACCACTTTACTATTCTGGTCAACAATCTGCAATAAAGTAGAGTGTCCCTTTTTATTTCTAATTGTGCAAACGACATTGTTAAAACTAAATCTATCACTGGTAATTGTAGAATCTACCATTAATGGGGACTGAATACTATTCAAGAAGTTAATAGTGTAGTCTGCTCTAATGATATTATCTGTGTTAGGATTTCTATTTGGAGTAAACCTAGCAGTCATTTTTGTTTCAATTTTAGTCCCAAGAATAGAAGCATCGGCAGTATCAATAGCAGCAGAAAGTTTAGACTTGTGGACTACATCGTTAAATTTTCCAGTGTTCACATCAAAATATGACTGGACAAAATTTCTAACTTTGTTTTCAATTGCCTGTCGTGTAAGATTTGTCAATCCACTATTATATCTAAATGTAGTCGTGGTGTCAAGGTAAATGAATACTGGATCAACAAATTCTGCTTCAATGCCGATTACAGATAATGGATCAGTCAAGTTCTGTACAATCAAAGACTCTGTTGCTAGCTTCTGTGTTTCTGATAAAGTGTCTTCATATACAAGAGAGACTAAAACTTTACCATACTTGGCAGGAATATTATCTTCTCCACCCCATGCATTAATAGATTTAATGCCCGGAACACCGTTAGCAATAACTCCAAGGTAATCCCCAGCAGCAACAAATCTATTTTGGGCAAGGTAAGAAAGTGGAGCATTTTGTCTAATAGATTCAATACCTTCTTTATCTGCACCAAAAGAAGACTTTGCAAATGTAGTAACATTTAGATTATAAGAAACATTGTTTACGCTCAGTGTTCCCGTAGGAGTAAATACAGATGCTCCATTTGCATCCAATCCACTTGTTCTTAAGTATGTAATACGGATTGCCTGACCATTCTCAGGGTTAATTCCTGTAACACCACCTACACCAAAGTTAAACTCCCAGTATCCATTATAGGTTTCTAGTGGAAGATAGAGGGCAGTAGAAGCAGATATAGTGTTAATAACATTACCGCTAGTTGTAGCATTTGAACTGAAGTATGTGGTAAAGGTATCAGAGTTAATATCTTCATATACCTGCACACCAACTGTGGTAAGGTCCAAGTCAGCATCAGGGACAACATATACTTGTCTATCACCTGTAATTTCTGCAATGAATGTCTTGACCGTTAAACTACCTTCAAGAACCGTAATATATGGATTGCCAAGTTGATCTACAAACGTGTAGATACCAGAACCTGTTGTGTCATACCCAATATAATCTACAAGTGTTCTAAAGGTATATGTAACTCCATCAACTGATGCTGTGAATGCTGTTCCAGCTGGAAGTGTCACAGTTGATGGTCTAGAAGAAGCAGACGAAAGATTTACACTAACTGTCAACTGCGCACGGGATGAAGTCTTTGATCTTGGAATATATCCAAAAGAAAGTGATTGGTTTACCAAAGATGTTCTGAGTTGTGCTGTAGGTAAAAATGCTTCATTCAATGCAAAGTTTGCAATCAATCCGTTCAAGTGTGTGTTGTATGCTAACACATCCATGATGTTAGACAGACCAGAACCTTCGAAGTCATAATCAGCAAACTCTGACTTAGACGCAAAGTAAGTCTTTAGAGATGTTTTAATATCATCAAAGTTTAAGTCTGATGGTGTAATTGTGGTTGCCATTCTTATCTAATCCTTGATATGCTAGTATCTAATACTACAATTTCATTGGTGTCTATAACTTGGAATTCCACTTGCACACCTAAAAAATTTCTGTCTGGTTGTTCACTTACTGTAACATCTAGAACCTTTGCTCTAGGCTCATAACGTCTGATTGCAGTTTTTACTGCATCAGAAACAAAGAATTCATTTTCATCAGCAGTATAGTTATCAAATAACTTAGACCTTAAATCTGCACCAAACTTTGGCTGGAAAGGTCTCTCTCCATAGTTTGTCTGCAAGATAGTCTTCACTGATTGCTTAACAGCAGCTGCATCGTTCTTTTTAAACACATCACCAGTAGTTCTAGCAGTGAATGTCAAATCAATGTCACTGTAGTTTCTTTTTCTGGTATTGATAGTAGACGGTCTATTTAAGTTACCGTCTTCAATAGAGAATGCTTTTCTTACTGCCATATGACTACTTTTTATCCGGTTGTTATCTTATTTATATTGAAAATGACCTAATCCATCTTTAATCAGTGTCCTAAAATTAATATCAGTGCGAACTCTTCTTTCAAAGTTCCCCCTGTAGTAATAATCAACACTAGGCATTACAACAATAATTTCTGCATGGTATTCTCTTGTAGGGTCAAGAAATTCAATATTGTCATGTCTATTTGCATAGGGGTCTTCTGGCAAAGGGTCCATACTATCAAAGTGTAAAACTAATCCCTGAAACAAATGATTGTCTTTCCAGTAGTTAGCAAGTTCAAATGTAGCAACAGGATCATTCTTACCTTTGTTATCTAATACTTCATAGACTACTGCTCTACCTTTAGTCTGTAAGTCTCTAATGTCCCCAGATACTAAAGTTTCACTATCCTGCTTCTTTACCAGTCCATCACTAATAAAGATACTGTGGTTTCTAAATCTTGCCTGACTTCTAAACCCTTGAATTAATGGAACTTGACAATAAAGATTTTTAGCAACTTCTTTTCTTTCTGTCTGTGAAAGGTGATTAAGAGTGCCTTTACTTCCAGATGCATTGCTAAACATAGAAAGGGGAATACCCTGCCCTAGCTTTGTTCCTGCATTAATAGTAGGAAGTTTAAGAGGGTCATATACAGGATCAGGTAGAATTGCCTTTAGTGCAAAGTTTTCTTTATATCTTCTAGGAGTTTTGGATTTAATCAAAGAGTCCTTTGAATATTTAGTTCCTGCCATACTACCAAAGTATGTGCGAAGTCTTTTAGCTAGAGGAATAAAGTAGTCTCCACCAATAAGGTTCTTGGCAAATGCTGCTCCGACAAGAACACCGTCTTCTCTGTTATTGGGGTCTCTGAGGAAACTTCTAACTTCTCTAGGAGAGAGTTTATTAATATTAAACTTTAGCATTTA
>MDSX01037567.1_pt1 | contig 12391 bp, 13 predicted proteins | sample 811141 | NCBI WGS metagenome assembly MDSX01 (sample SAMN05326642, study PRJNA326480) | marine metagenome | isolation source: seawater | place: Atlantic Ocean: South East | collected 2010
ACAAGGTAACGTAGGACCAACTGGTCCTAAAGGAGCTATAGGTGCTCAAGGTAATGTAGGACCACAAGGACCACAAGGTAATGTAGGACCAACAGGACCAAAAGGTGCAATAGGTGCTCAAGGTAACATTGGACCTCAGGGTAATATTGGTGCTCAAGGTAATAAAGGACAAAAAGGTGCTACAGGTGGACAAGGTGGAATTGGTAACGTAGGACCAACAGGTCCTAAGGGAGCTATTGGTGCACAAGGTAACATAGGTGCTCAAGGTAATATTGGTGCACAAGGTAACATAGGTGCTCAAGGTAATAAAGGAGAACCAGGTGCTCAAGGTGGACAAGGTAACCAAGGACCAAAAGGATCTATTGGTGCACAAGGTAATATAGGACCACAAGGTAACGTTGGACCTCAAGGTAATGTAGGACCAACAGGACCAGGTGTTAGTACAGGTTCAGATACTCAAATTAATAGTTTAGGTGTTGGTGTTTCAGCTAGTGGAACTACAGGTACTATTAGAGCTACAAATGATGTTACAGCATACTATTCTTCAGATATTAGATTAAAAGATAATAGAAAATTAATCGAAAATGCTTTAGATAAAATAATGGCATTAAGTGGTATTCATTTTGATTGGATTGCTAAACCAGGAATTCATGAAAATGAAGGTGCTGATATTGGAATAATTGCACAAGAAGTTGAAGAAATATTCCCAGAAATTGTTGAAACAAGAGTAAATGGATATAAAGCTGTTAAATATGATAGATTAATTGCAGTATTAATTCAAGCAATTAAAGAATTAAAAGAATATATTGATAATAAATAAATATGAAAAGTTATGGGCCTAATAATAAACAAAAAAATTAATTTTCCGGGTGGGTTAGATCTTGAAGAATTCTACGCACGTATTGAATCTTACCAATTTCATAAGAGTGTTGGTCAACTAGATCTTATTATGGGTCATTATGTTGATAAACTTGGTGCTGATGAAGCTCTTCCTCCTTATTGGGATGATGTTATTGATAACAATGCACATGCAACTTTACCTTTTGAATTTAATACTGAAGAAGGTATTATTTCAATTCCAAGAATTATATCAGTTTCTTTAACTGCCTCAGCTGCTGCCCCGGTTGAAGTTTGGGAATATAGTGAAGATTGGAAAGTAGTAGAAGAGGAAGTAATTGATTATGATGATGATGGTAATGAAATAAAAACATTTAGTACTAAAAAAATTAGAGTACCTGTTTCAAGTAGTAAAACTGTTGAAAAAACTAAAACATTTGATCACGATTTTAAAAAAGATAATTTAATAGATTTTGCATATTCAAAAGTTAAGAATATTTATAATAAAGAATTTGGTTCTGAGAACGTAAAAGATTTAATATAAATGGGAAGAGCAACTTGGGGAACGTCTAATTTATCGATAGCTAATTCATTATATAGTGCATGCTACCGTGCTCAAGCAGGTGCGAGTCCCTATAATATGTCTCAATCTGATTTTATAAGATCAAGTGTTGATCCTTTTTTATATTTTGGTAATAGTGGTTCAACTAACTCAAATTTTGGTACTTATGTTTATAATAAAGGATATGTTTATGGAATTAAATTAACAAATGATTCTCCCTCTTATGGTACTATTCAAGTTTATAGAAGTACAACGTTAGTAACGTCAACTTCAACAAATGGAGGTAGTACAAATGGTAATAATATGTATGTAAGTGCTAACTATTCTTACATTAATATTAGATTTGTAGCTTCAGCTGGGGGACAATTTAATGGTTGGAGAACTTCACCAAACGGAGGTGGTTCATCAATAACAACTTCAGCAAATTATAACGCTTATCATACTTATTCCTCTATAAAAGATAGAACAGTTTGGTATACTTATACTCAAGCTTCAACAAGTTCTGAATCTGCAATTATTGGATATGGTTCACCTGCATTTAGAGCTTGTTTTTACTCAAATTCAGTTAATATTTATTATAATGATAGCTACACAGTAATGTCATCACCAACTCTTTCAAGATTTTCTAGTTTAAGTTCAAATTGGGGAACCTCAACTTATGTTTCTAATGGTTCAGTTTCTAGATTTTGGAATGGTTCATCAGGATGGAGTGGTCCTATTCAAATGTGTATGTATTAAAATAAAATTATGGGAAGACACAGTATAGGAACAACAAACGTTAATTTTGCAGGTAGTATGTATTCTTCATGTTGGAGAGGTATACAAACTAACGCCGCAATTTCTATGTATGGAACTTCAGGTACTCCTCAAAATTTAAGTTTATGTAAATTTTTAAATTATAAAATTTGGCCTTATGTTGTTGGATCAAATAATACAGATGCAGGGCAAAAAGGTGGTTCAGGATCAGTAGGATTCAATTATAGTATTAATACTTACTATAAAAATAATGGTTATGCTTATTATATGCAATTTGTTAATACAACTAATAATACCATTAGAATTGATAATCCAGCAGCTACTGGTTGGACAGCCCCAGGTTTTGGTGCAACTACAGGCATAGGAACAACAAATGTTAATTCAGGTTCACTTGATACAGGTAAAATTGGTCATACTAATATTGTTCAATCTGATACAGCATCATATTTTAGAATAAGATCTACACCTTCATCAGGTTATACTTTTTCTGGTTGGTATACTGCAAAATCAGGAGGATCATTAGTTACATCAAGTACTGATTATAATCTTTATTATAATTATGCTGTTACAATGAATCAAGCTAGATTGTTTGCTAGAAATACTGAATCAACACCTGATTATTGGTCAACAACAGGAGGTTTTGCAGTTGGTTCAGGCCCTGGTGCTTGTTATGTAAGTGGAGGTTATACATTTTATCTTCCTGGTACTTCAGGTGATATAATGACACAAGCAGGCCCAGTTTATAGCAATTTATCACCATTAACTTTACATCCTACTGGTTATATTGCACAAAGTGGTCAATATCGTTTTTGGAATAATCCATCTCAAAACTTTTTCCCTGCAAATACTTGTATACCAATATAAAAATAAATTAAAAATTATTTGGAAAACTAAATAAAGTTATTTACATTGTTATATAAAACGTTTTAAAATGAATATCATCTTTAACATAATAGGAGGCATTGGAAAATGCATAGCATCTACTGCTGTATTAAAAGCTATAAAGACCCAATACCCTGATTCTAAAGTTATAGTTATTTCACAATTTCCCCAATTATTTAAAAATAATCCTAATATTGATATTGTTCATAAAAATGAAGAATTAGGAAATGCTGTTTTTGATCTTTATATTAAAGATAAAGAATGTAAAGTATTTGCTATTGATCCATTTCATCATAATGACTTTATTACTGAAAAGTCACATTTAATTGAAACTTGGTGTAAAGTAAATGATATTAAATATAATGGAGAACAACCTGAAATATTTTTAACTCAAGGTGAAAAAGAATATTATGGGAAAGTATATGATATAGATCCAGCAAGTGGACAAAAACCTATTATGGCTATTCATACAAATGGTGGTGTACAATCACCTGAAGTTTTTCCTGGTTATAATTGGGCAAGAGATTTACCTCAAGATATTATAGTTAAATTAATAGAAGAATATAGAGATTATTATACTATAGTGCATATAAAAAGACATGATCAACAAGGTTATCCTGATACTTTAGAATGTATAGATTCTCCTAGAGCTATAGCTTATATGTTATTACAATCAGAAAAAAGAGTATTTATAGATAGCTTTGCTCAACATTTAGCTGCCGCTTTAAATTTACCTTCTACCATTTGTTGGGTTACTACTAACCCAGTTGTATTTGGGTATGATTTACATGATAATGTTTTTGCTGAACCTCATAAAAAAGAATTTACAACTAATTCAAAAACATTTTCTCAATATGAATTAAATGAAGGAATACTTGATTTTCCTTGGGGAGATGATGAAGAGGTTTTTGATATTAATAAAATATACCAATCAATCAATAAAAGCTAATGAATAAAGTACTACAAATGACTCAAGATGAATCACTTGATCAAACTAATTATTATTATTTTGAACAAGGATTTAATGAACAAGAGTTAAAAAAGATAGAACAAGAAACAACAAAATTACCTTTACATACTGCTTCTACTTTTGGAGGGGGAGATGATGGTGAAACACGAGTATCAAGAGTAAAATGGGTACCCCAAAATACTCAATGGTGGTGGTTATATGAAAAATTAAATCATATGGCTATAGAAGCTAATAACAGTTTATGGAATTTTAGTTTACATACAATGCCTGAACAAATCCAATATACAGAATATGTTGGAAGTAAAGGAGGTAAATATGAATGGCATCAAGATATAGGACCTGCAATGGGTTCACAAAGAAAAATTTCAATAACAGTTCAATTATCTGAACCAGATGATTATGAAGGAGGAGATTTAGAATTATTTAAAGGTGGTCCTTTTCCAGAGGATGCAAAAGATAAACATTCTTCTCATATTATAAAAGCACCAAGAAAAGCAGGTTGTGTATTTATTTTTCCTTCATTTATGATGCATAGAGTAGCTCCTGTATTATCAGGAACTAGAAAATCTTTTGTATTATGGTTAGGGGGTGGACATTATATATAAAATATGATTTTAGATAATATATCACAAATAGCAATTCATAATGGTGGAAGTTTAACACCATTAATTATACCTTCAGAATTAACCGGGGGTACTGGTTTATGTAATGTTTCTGTTTATTTAGATGAAAATGGAGATTTATTAGCCAATATTAGACACGTCCATTATTCATTATATCATTCAGAATTTAATCAGAAATTTTATTGTAAATGGGGTGCTTTAGCTTATTTAAATCCTGAAGATGATTTAACATTAACTACAGGTAATTATCTTTGTAAATTAGATAGAGAAACACATGAAATACTAGAGTTTAAAAATGTAGATACTTCAAAACATGATATTAAACCTATTTGGTCATTTGTAGGTCTTGAAGATGCTAGAGTATTTAGATGGGAAGGTAAATTATATATTTGTGGTGTAAGAAGAGATGTTTATGATAATGGACAAGGTAGAATGGAATTATGTGAAGTTGATTGGACTGAAGATGCTATTATTGAAAAAACAAGAGAAAGAATACAACATAAATCCCAAAATTATTTAGAAAAAAATTGGATGCCTGTAGTAGATATGCCTTATCATTTTTTAAAATGGACTAATCCTTTAGAAATAGTTAAAGTTAATTTAGAAGATAAAGGAAAAGAAATAGTACAAGAAGGTGTTTTAAATACTATATCTTGTGAAACTGTAATTACTAAAGATAATTATGTAAAATTACCTTGGGATTTAAGAGGAGGTTCACAAGTAATTAAAATTGATGGGTTATATACTTGTATTACTCATGAAGTTGATTTTTTCCACCATGAAGGAGGTTATAAAGATGCTTTTTATTATCATAGATTTGTGATGTGGGATGAAGATTGGAATTTAGTAAAAGTATCTAAACAATTTCAATACATGGGTACTAGAATAGAATTTACTTGTGGTTTAGCACTTGATGGAGATGATTTATTAATAACATTTGGTTACCAAGACAATGCAGCTTTTATTTTAAGATGGCCTAAGCATTTACTTGATAGATTAGAATGGGAAGATTTAGAAAAATTAAAATAATATGGTTACTCAAGAACAATTAAAAGAACAAATTTATAGATATGTTGATGCCCCACTTAATCCAGGAGTAAATTTTGATACAGGTTTATATTATGAAGCAATAGGTCAAACTGCAGCAGCATTATCTTTCTTTTTAAGATGTGCAGAATTAACTGAAGATGATCTTTTAGCATATGAAGCATTATTAAAAACTTATAGGTGTGTAGCAAAACAAACAAGAAGACCAGTTTGGGAAAAAGAGCAATTAATGATAGCTATGACACACATGCCTAAAAGACCAGAAGCTTATTTTTTACTTAGTCAATGGCATAGTGCAAGAGAAGAATGGACTGAAGCTCATCATTTTGCTGTAACGGGTCAAAAAATATGTGATTTTGATGCAAAATCTTTAAATTCTGATGTTGGGTATGTTGGTCATTGGGGATTAAAATTTCAAGAAGCATTTACTTGTTGGTGGAGAGGACAAAGAGATCATTCAATAAAATTATGGAAAGAATTATATTCTAATCCTGATATTGATAATGAAGAATATTTTAATATTATTTTAAATAACCTTAAAAATTTTAAAGTATTACCTATTGAACATGAACCAATTGTTTATGTTGGGGAAAATTTTAAAAAATTACAAAGTTATATAAGATTTCCGGGTTGTAAAAGAATAGATCATACTAACGCTCAAGCACTTCAAGATTTATTTGTTTTAAGATGTTATGAAAATAAACAAGAAGGTACTTATTTAGAAATAGGTGGTGGAAAACCTTATATAGGTAATAATACAGCATTATTAGAAAGTAGAAATAAATGGAAAGGATTATCTATTGATTTGCATCAACCTTATGTTGATCAATGGAAAGAATCTTTAAGAGAAAATCCTATTATACGTGAAGATGCTACACATTTAAATTATTTAGATTTAATTAATGAATATAAGTTAGGTAATGAAATAGATTATTTATCAATTGATATTGACCCTGCTTATCAGTCATTAGAGGTATTAAAAAGAATACCTTTTGAAGAAGTAAAATTTGGTGTTGTTACTTTTGAACATGATCATTATAATGATGCTACAAGAAAAGTTAGAAAAGTATCAAGAAATATATTAGAATCCCATGGATATATTTTGATTGCAGGTAATATTTCTATGGATGAAAATTGTCCATTTGAAGATTGGTGGGTACATCCTCATTTAATAAATGAAAAAATAATAGAACAGATTAAAGTACCTTTAACTGATGTATTACCCGTTAAAAATTACATATTTAAATAAATTATTATGATATATTGGTTTACAGGACAACCAGGTTCAGGTAAAACTGTTCTTGCAAACTTACTAAAAGAGAAATTTTTACCTCACGCTTATAGAATAGATGGGGATGAAATGAGAGATTTATTTACCAATAAAGATTATTCAATAAAAGGTAGAGTAACTAACATAGATACAGCACAAAAAATATCTCATTACTTACATAATCAAGGTAAAGATGTAATAGTATCTTTAGTATCTCCTTATTTAGATCAACGTGAAGAATTCAAAACTTTATTAGACTGGCAAATAAAAGAAATTTATGTACATTATAATACTTCTTATGTTCAAAGAGGTAGAGAAAAATATCATGTTGTTAATTTTGGTGCACCAAGTAAAGATTTTATTGATGTAGATACTACAAAACAAACTGAAATTGAATCAATTATAAACATAGTTAAAAAATTAAAATTATGAAGTACTCAATGTTTATCGGTAGGTGGCAGCCATGGCACCAAGGCCATCGATGGTTAATAGACCAACGTTTAAATGACGGGAAAAACGTATTAATATGCATAAGAGATGTAGAACCTAATGAAAAACAACCTTGGACCCCACAAGAGGTATTAGTTAATTTATCTAATGAGTTAGAAGATTTAATTCAAGAAGGAAGAATTAAAATAATAATAATTCCAGATATTGAATCCATAAATTATGGAAGAGGAGTTGGATATGATGTTATTGAACATATACCTCCTTCTGACATTCATGATATATCTGCAACAAAAATAAGAGAAAAAATGCGTAGTGAAGGTAAATTATAATATTTATCTATGTTGCATTAGATTCACTATTTAACTAAATTGCACAATATGAGTTGGACCTATAAAGGCGAAACTAAAAAAGAGATCACTGATTTCCCCCCAAATTCTTACGGATTCGTGTATGTAATTACACATTTACCTAGCAATAAAAAATACATAGGTAAAAAAGTATTATATTTTACTAAAAAAGTAAAAATAGGGAAAAGAGAATTAGCTAAAATGCAGGATTTAGTAGGTAGAAGACCTACTTATAAATTAGCTATAAAAGAATCTGATTGGAAAAATTATTATGGTTCGCAAAAAGAACTAAAAACCTTATTATTAGAAAGTAAAGCAAAAGACTTTAAAAGGGAAATAATTAAGGTTGTACCTAATAAAAAATTATTAACTTATTTTGAAACTAAATATCAATTTTTATATCAAGTACTAGAAAAACCGGATGAATTTTTTAATGATAATATTTTAGGTAAATTTTATACTAAGGATTTTGAAGTTATAGAATACGAAGATCCCTTGGAAATTAAAAATTGTTAATGTATATTACGTCGTTATGGTAAACCAGTTATTAGTAACTTTGGTTAATTCTGTACTTGGTACAGGAAAAGCTACTGCAAGAAATAATTATGCATATCACTGCCCTTTTTGCAACCATCATAAACCAAAGTTAGAAGTAAATTTAACGGAAAATAAACAAGGTAATAATCCTTGGCATTGTTGGGCTTGTAATAAAAAAGGTAAAACTATCTATAATTTATTTAAAGCTATAGGTGTTGATATATCTAAGCTTAATGAAGCTAAATCATTAATAAAAAATTCTAAATTTCTTAAATTTACTAAATCTAATGACATTGTTAAATTACCACCTGAATTTATTGGCCTGGATGACGTTGATAACAACGATATCATTGCTAGACACGCGTTAGCATATTTAAAAAAGAGAAACATTAGTAAAGACGATATTTTAAAGTACAATATAGGTTATTGTAAAAATGGATTATATAATAATATGATTATAATTCCTACCTATGATGCAGATGGTAGATTAAATTATTTTACAGCTCGTTCATTTGAAAAAGAATCTTATATAAAATATAGAAATCCATCTGTAAGTAGAGATATTATTCCTAATGAACATTTTATTAATTGGGAATTACCCATTATCTTATGTGAAGGTTTATTTGATGCTATTGCTATTAAAAGAAATGCAATACCTTTATTAGGTAAAAATATACAAAGTGAATTAATGAAAAAAATAGTTAGTTCATTTGTTCAAAAAATTTATATAGCATTAGATAAGGATGCCATAAAACAAGCTTTATACTTCTGTGAACAATTAATGAAAGAAGGTAAAGAAGTCTATTTTGTAGATTTACAAGATAAGGATCCAAGTGAAATGGGTTTTAAAAATTTCACAAAACTAATACAAAATACAGTTCCAATGACTTATTCTTCTTTATTGGAACAAAAACTAGCAGTATGATAAAAAAAACATACAATCGAATTTTAGAGATCTCAGACGATCATAAACAAATAACTTTACCTGACTCCAGATATTATAGAAGAAATGGTGAATATTATCCTTCAGTAACTTATGTTTTAAATTCCTATCCCAAAGGCAGACATTTTGAAGATTGGCTTAAAAAAGTTGGGTTTAGTGCTGACTGGATAGTAAAAAAAGCAAGTGAAGAAGGTACAGCTGTTCATTTACTTATTGAAAAATATTTTGAAGGTAAAGAATTAAATTATCTAAGTGCTGAAGGTTATCCAAAAATGGACCCTTTAGTTTGGCAAATGTTTTTACGTTTTGTTGATTTTTGGGAAACTCATAAACCTACATTAATAGAAACTGAAGTTCATTTATTCAGTGATAAATTAAAAATAGCAGGTACTTGCGATTGTGTTTGTGAAATTGACGGTGAATTATGGGTTATTGATTTTAAAACATCTAATCATTTACAAACAACTTATGATTTACAAAATGCAGCTTATGCCCAAATGTATAAAGAATGTTTTGGTAAAGAAGCTAATAGAATAGGTGTTTTATGGTTAAAATCTAAATCAAGGGGTGTAGATAGATCAGGAGTTAAAATTAAAGGTAAAAAATGGGAAATGTATGAATCGCCAAGAACACAAGAAGAAAATTTAGAAATATTTAAATCTGTTAAAAGAATATTTGATTTAGAAAATCCTAAACATAAACCTGCTACTACTTCCTTCAAAACCACGGTAAAGAGAACCACATAAAAATTAGGCTATCCCGGGTATTTTTCGTATATTTATAACATATGATAAAACTCTACGAACTTTTAAGAGAGCAAGTAAGTCAACCGAAAGCAATTATTCTAGCTGGTGCCCCAGGTGCTGGTAAGGGTTATGTCTTAAAAGGATTAGATTTAGGTAATATTAAGGTTTTAAATGTAGATAATAAGTATATTGATAATCTTAAAAAAGCTAATGTATCTTTAGATCTTAAAAATTCATCTCCAGAAGATAGAAGTAAACAGGCTATTGCTATGGCTCAAGCTAATAAAGATTTTGATAAAGATGTAGAAGATACTATTAAAGCTAAAGAATCATTTATATTAGATGGAACAGCGGCATCATATAATAAAACAGTAGAATTAAAAAATGAATTAGAAGAAGCGGGATATGAAGTATTTATGCTTTATGTTTATACTGATTTAGAAAGATCACTTAAACAAAATGAAGATAGATTTGAAAAATCAGGTGGTGAAGATAGAAGTTTAATGCCTGCAATAGTTTTAAAAACATGGAATAATGTAACTCAAAACCATAAACCCTATAAAGAATTATTTAAAGATAATTTTGTTTCTGTTGCTAATACTTTAGAGGATGAAAAATTAGATAATGTAGAAGATATAATTGCTAAATATTTAACTCCTTTTAAACCTAAAAATACAAAACCTAAAACAGCTGCAAGACAAAGATATGCAGATAAACAAAAAGAAAAACTAAATAAAGAGGTAAAAGTTTTATTAGATAGTGGAGCAGAAGAAATTATTAATACTTCAGTTTCAGCTGATGAAGCAAGAGCTAAAATTAATATGTTTTTAAAATAATGAACAATTTAACTAAATTTTTAATAAATGAGTTATCTCCTGATCAGCGAACAAAAAGACCTAAAAAAGTAGGACTTTATGCTGGTGGGTTTAAACCCCCAACTAATGGTCATTATAAAGTAGTTACCCAAGCATTAGCTGATAACCCAGATTTAGATGAATTAAAAATATATATTGGTGATGCAAAAAGAGATGGTATAGATCAATCTCAATCTTTAATGATTTGGGACATTTATAAACAATATTTACCTATTAAAGTTACATTAGAACCAACTTCAAAACCCCCTATAAGAGCAGTATATGATTTTGCTAAAGAAAATCCTGAAGTAGAAGTAGATTGGGTATTAGGAGCAAGAGAAGGTAATGAAGAAGATTTTACTGATATAGCTAAAAGAACTAAAGCAGCTGATAATTATCCTAATATCACATTAAGAACTACCGTTACAGATTCAGGTGCTTCTGGTACTGCTGCTAGAAATGCAGCTAAAGTTTCTCAAGAAAAATTAGAAAAATTATTACCTAAAAAATTAAGTCAAGCTGATAAAGATGAAGTTTACAATATATTAAATAGAAATAATGTAAATGAAAATAAAAAAAATTGTGGTTGTGGGCAAGATCCTTGCATTACTTATGGAACAATAAGTGAAGGTAAATATGATGGTTTAGTAACAAAATTAGCTGGTTTTACATTGAATGCTTGGAAAGGTGATTATGAAGATGATCAAAGATCTGGTAAGTTTAATCTTGAAATTGGTCCAGGTAGAGAATTTGATTATCCTCATTTAAACTTTGACTATCAAGCAAATGCTCAATTTATTGATAAGTATAAAACTTCTGGTTATGCCGTTGCTGATCCTATTAAAGGTTTACCTAGAGTTTCAATAGGTTTTAAAATAGACAGATTTGAATTACCTAGAATGTGGGAACAAATAGCATTTGATTTAAGGAATATTATTAGACATGAAATAGAACACTTAATGCAAGATGGACCTAATGTTAAAAAAGGTAAAGAAATGGATAGTGATCTTGGTCGAAGACGTGAATTAATGACTGGTGAAAAACCATGGTGGAAAATTTGGAGAGATAAGTTAAAGGATGCTGAGTACTATAAATTAGAAAAAGAAGTAGATGCTAATTTACAAGGTTTATATTTAAAAGCTAAAAAAATAAGAAAACCCTTAGAACAGGTAATTGACAATTATCTTAAATTTAATTTAAACCTCCCCCCAGAGGATCAAGAAGGTATAAAAGCATTATGGAGAGAAAGAGCACCTAAAATAAATGTACCTGTATTTGAAGGTAGAAAACCTAAAAAAGATCCTAAAAAAGGAACAGGTAAAAAACCTAAAGGATCAAAACGTAGATTATACACAGATGAAGATCCTAAAGATACAGTTGGTATTAAATTTAGTACTAGACAAGATATAGTAGATACTTTAAATAAAAAATCTTTTAAAGCTAAATCACATGCTAGACAATCTCAAATTATTAATTTAATTCATCAAAGAGTAAGAGCAGCTATAGGTAGAGCAAAAGATCCTGCTGTTAAAAAACGTTTAAGATCTGCTTTTGAATATATTAAAAA
>MDSX01031426.1_pt1 | contig 12389 bp, 12 predicted proteins | sample 811141 | NCBI WGS metagenome assembly MDSX01 (sample SAMN05326642, study PRJNA326480) | marine metagenome | isolation source: seawater | place: Atlantic Ocean: South East | collected 2010
CGAAGATGCGAGCGCTACAGGCAACGTAGGATTAGAATCAGACGGTGATTTTCACTACAATCCATCTACTGGAACTGTTACGGCAACGATATTCAAGGGGAATATAGACGCTGTAGACGGTGACTTTGATGGAACACTTGAGGCTGACGCAATTACTGTTGGTGGGACTGCATTAAATACAGTCATTGCTGGAGTGACCGTCGCCAACGCTACTAACGCAGTTACCGCCACAAATGCTAACCATGTGGCTGTTGCAGACAATGAAAGTACAGATGAAAACAATTTAATTCCATTTATTGAGGACGCCAGTGCCACAGGTAATGTAGGCTTAGAATCCGATGGAGACTTTCACTATAATCCTTCTAGCGGTACAATTACTGCTACCATATTCAAAGGAAATATAGATGCGGTAGATGGCGATTTCGATGGAACACTTGAAGCAGACGCTATTACAATAGGAGGAACCGCCTTAAATACAGTTATAGCTGGAGTTACGGTTACAAATGCTACAACTGCTGTTAACGCTACTCATGTCGCTGTAGCTGATAATGAGAGTACGGACGAAAACAATCTCATAACCTTTATTGAGGATGCTAGCGCTACAGGAAATGTGGGTTTAGAATCTGACGGCGATTTCCACTATAATCCATCAAGCGGGACAGTGACAGCTACTATCTTTAAAGGCAATATAGATGCTGTAGATGGCGATTTTGACGGCACTTTAGAAGCTGACGCAATCACGGTGGGAGGCACTGCCCTTAATACAGTTATCGCAGGGGTCACAGTTACTAACGCTACTAACGCAGCCCATGTATCTGTGGCTGACAACGAGAGTACTGATGAAAACAATCTTATAACGTTTATAGAAGATGCTGGCGCTACGGGCAATGTTGGACTGGAATCTGACGGAGACTTTCATTACAACCCCTCTAGCGGTACAGTTACAGCCACTATATTTAAGGGTAATATAGACGCAGTAGATGGAGACTTTGACGGGACTCTAGAGGCCGACGCTATTACCGTTGGAGGAACCGCGCTAAATACGGTCATTGCTGGAGTCACTGTTACCAACGCGACTAATGCGGTTAACGCTACTCATGTTTCTGTTGCTGATAATGAAAGCACTGATGAAAACAACCTCATAACATTTATAGAAGACGCTAGTGCTACGGGCAATGTGGGACTAGAGTCAGATGGCGATTTTCATTATAACCCCTCTACCGGAACGGTCACGGCTACTATATTTAAAGGTAATATTGACGCGGTAGATGGAGATTTCGACGGGACACTAGAGGCTGATGCTATTACCGTAGGGGGAACCGCCCTTAACACGGTCATTGCGGGAGTAACCGTTACCAACGCCACTAACGCCGCGCACGTTGCAGTCGCTGATAATGAGAGCACCGACGAAAATAACCTTATAACGTTTATTGAAGACGCTAGCGCAACAGGCAATGTTGGCCTAGAATCTGATGGGGACTTCCATTACAACCCAAGTACTGGTACAGTTACGGCCACAATTTTCAAAGGTAATATAGATGCCGTAGATGGAGATTTTGATGGAACCTTAGAAGCCGACGCAATTACGGTTGGTGGAACAGCATTAAACACAGTTATTGCAGGCGTAACGGTAACTAACGCTACCAATGCAGTTACGGCAACAAACGCTAATCATGTCGCAGTTGCGGATAACGAAAGCACAGATGAGAATAATCTGATACCATTCATTGAAGATGCGAGTGCCACTGGTAACGTTGGCCTAGAGTCTGATGGAGATTTTCATTACAATCCATCTAGTGGCACGATAACAGCTACGATCTTCAAAGGTAACATTGATGCTGTAGATGGAGACTTTGACGGAACCCTAGAAGCAGATGCAATCACAATAGGCGGTACAGCGATAGGGTCTATCTACTCAGTTATTGCAGGTAGCTCTAGCATTGTTACCACTGGAGCTTTGGACTCTGGTTCTATTACTTCTGGCTTTGGAAATATTGATAATGGTAGTAGTAGTATTGCCTGTGGATCTCTTGATGTATCCGATGGAAATATAACAAATGTTGGAGATATAGATTGTGACAGTATTAGTGTCGCAGATGCTGCAAACGGCTTGAATATTGACGTATCTGGAGCAAATAACGGCACTGCTAAGATTACCCTTAAAGATAACGTTGCTACCGCTTTAGATGTTACTGAGGCTAGCAACTCTTACATGAAGTTTACAACCACAGACAATGCCAGTAGAATTGTAACTAACGTCGGTGTTGTAGGAAACACAACTGCACTTACTAGTCAGTCGGGCAGTGTTGTGATTAATGCTGCCTTGGGCAACTATTTTACTGTTGCAACAAGCGGAAATATAACGGGTCTAGATATACAAAACGCCGTAGTGGGTCAAAAAATATTAATTAGATTTGCATGGGGAGGAGATCATTCTCTTGCCTTTACAGATACAGTCATATGGCCCGGAGGAACAGTTCCCGGAACCACAGCAAGTGGCGTGGATATGATTGGATTTTTATGCACAACTGCTTCATCTGCGTTTGATGGATTTATAGTTGGTGAAGATATTAAGAGTTCATAGGGGTGATACATGGCAACAACTACAGTAAGTATTGGATCAAATCAAAGCATAGACACTGAGACTCCAAGTGGGGCTAGTGGTAGCAATCCCTATACTGTAACTTTTGGTACTAACCCAAATAGTAATGTTGCCGTTGGTGACATTATGACAATGGATGACTCTGCTAATACTGGAACAACATTCATTTATCTTTTGACTGGAATATCTGGCAGCAACTATACTGTAAAATACTGCTCTGGTGGAAGTGGCGCTGATTCACCCACTAACATTACAGATGAATATGGTGACCAGCAAGATGCTGTATTCAAAAGAGCCTTTTCTACAATCACTTTGTTTGAGGCTATGGTTGATGACTCAAGCCCTTCTTATTGGGGAGGAAGTGACGATGTTGTAGGTGAGCTTCATGCAGATTCTAATTTTACTGACGCAACTGTTAATTTTAATCAAAAACAAAGTTTAGCTTCTGTAAAGCTAACAGTAAACTCAGACGATAGGCACGACGGAACAGCAGAGAGTGGAGTCCTATGGAAGCCAACAGCCAATTCCGGACATGACCAAGGTATCCTTAGAATTGATATAGATGACATGATTGTTGAGTGGTTAGATATTAGTTTTGATAGTCTGGATTCTAGAGACACAAACAAAGCCATAGTTCTTGTGGGAACTAATGATGATAATATCATAAGAAATAATCTAATACATGATAAAGGCGGAAATCCCGGAAGCACTGGCCCATTCATGATCCATCTACTCGGAGCAGGTGCTTCTAGCGATACGCTGACTATTCAGAATAATATTATCTATAACGTAGTCGAAACTAACAATGATAATGCCGCTGCTATGCTTTTAAATGCATGGTCTGGGACTGTGAATGTATATAACAATACCATATATAACATAGAATCTCAGGGTGGTTCTAAAGTAGCTATTGGAATTAGAAGCGCCCACACTAGCGGTTCTACATCAAATGTTAAAAACAATATAGTCGCAAAACTAGTTTCCGCAGCATCAAATGGAGAAAGAGCTTTTGAGGATGGAATAGCTAATGGGAGTGCTGGAACTTTCAATGAAGCTTATAACCTGTCAGATGACACGTCGGCAACCGCATACGATGCCCGTGGAACAGGGTCTCTTGCAAATAAAACGTTGTCTGAAATAGATTTTGTTTCGACAAGCGGGGGCTCAGAAGATTTACATTTAGATACTAGCTCAGTATGTTTAGAGGCAGGAGTTGATTTAGGTACAACTAATGGCGTCAATATAGATATAGATGGCGTTGATAGAGATGCTACTGGAGTTACTTGGGATATTGGTGCTGACCAAAAAAGCGTTGCCACCTCTACAGGAAGTCCCGCATTTTTTCTATTCATGGATTAGGAGAGCCTTATGGAAGTTGTAGTAAAAATAAATGATGGACCAGCAGCCTCATCGTATAAAGATGGAGATATTGTGCAGGCATTTACTCTAGATGAAATATATTATCATCACGCACAGCAGAAGTGCAATGTAAGAAATTTTGGTCTCGAAACCAACGGCTCCAGAACGGCTGATCCTTTGCTTATAAATTTTCTTGAAAAAACAAAGACATATAAGTTTGAGAGAATTAATTCAAACTATGTAAAAAGAACTAATCTCATAACTAGCGAGGAAACTATTCTTGGTAAGACCGCAAATGAAGATGGCGAAAGAATTGATCCTTACCAGTACATAACAAGAAGACTAAAGAATAAAAATCATTTAATTTTCAGGGCCGCTAACGGGTTTGCCTACTGGTATGGAAAAAGTAGAAATGATATAGATATTGATGCAGTTTGGAATGATATAGAAACACATAGCGATCACTTAAAGTCTGAACACTCTAGCTTTCCCTTTTCGGATATTGAAAAGAGATATTTTGCAGCTATAAATACTTCTGGCAGGAGTTATACTGGTGAGTCATTTACTAGGGTCGAACTGTCGGGAGATACCGTACACACCAGAGGTTTGCCTGCCGTAGAAAATCCTCCTGAAGTTTTACCTGAAGATTACAATCCGGTAATCGTAGCGAAGAGAAGATGGTTTGTTCCTTATTGGGATTTGACAACAGAGCTTGGTAACTCTGTAGATGACTTAAGAAACCCGAACAAAGAATGTGACTGTAGAAAAGAAATGGACGAAAGAGAGCATATTGATATATTAACTTTTGATAAAGTGACAGAAGGAATAGTAAGTATATAATCTTATTATTGTGTATATAGATTAGTTAACAACCCGCAACATAAAGGAGAAGGCATATGAGTTTTTCAGGAGCTCCATTTTCGTCAATGCCATTCTCTTCTAGTGGGAATATAATAAATGCTGGCGCCTCTTTATCTGTATCGGCGTCTGTTTCTGCCTCAGCGTCTGGTCAGGACACTGGGGAAGCGTCGTTAAGTGCAAGCGCATCATTAGCAGCAGCTGGGCAGGTTAAGAAGTTAGCTTCGGCCTCAATAACAACTAGCGGATCTTTGGCTAGTTCAGCTAAAGTCGATAGGTTTGCGTCCGCTTCATTGACGGCAAGTGCAACTTTAGAAGCTTCAGGCACGCTTCCGGGACAGACAATATCTGGGGCAGCTAGCTTATCTGCAGCCATTACCGTGTCTTCAGAAGCAGAAGTTAAAAGGTTCGCGTCCGCATCAATCTCATGCAGCGGATCTTTGTCAGCCTCTGCCTCCGTAAATAGAAACGCTTCGGTCTCACTGTCTGCCTCGGCTACACTATCAGCTTCGGCTGAGAGCAAAAACTTTGCTTCCGCATCGCTTGCAGCTTCCGGTTCTGTATCCTCAGTAGCTAAGGTAAACAGATTTGCTTCGGCGTCATTGTCTGCTAGTGCTTCTACATCTCAAACAGCTAAGGTAAACAGATTTGCGTCAGCATCGCTTTCTGCTAGTGGGGCATGCTCTAGCTCAGGTAAATTGCTAAAGAATGCTTCTGCCTCTTTGAGTACATCAGCTACTTTGACTGCATCAGGCGGTTTTGATATAGGAGCTTCTGCTACATTAACTGCCTCAGCTACCTTGACAGCTATAGGTAAAATAGATGAATTCCCAGTTACCGAAGAATTTATTGTGTATATTAATACGTCTGATAGCTTTATTTGTAGTATAAATACAGACCTTGAGGAGAACGTTTCCATAAACACAGATATGGAATTGGTTGCTTCTATAGATACAAATAAGACTGTAGACGCTAGTATAGAAACATTTGCTACTTTCGAGGGTTAGATATGGCTAGTAATGAAATACATGTAGGTGATATTGGAACTACTCTCCAATTAACTTTTAAAGATGACGGATCTGTTGTAGATATCAGCTCCGCAAATAATATATATATTATACTACAGGGTCCTGACGATAGTGCTTCTCAAAAAACCGGAGCTTTAGTTACTGATGGAACCGATGGAAAAGCAAAATACGTTACTGTTTCTGGAGATATAGAAACAGCGGGTGCTTGGAAGATTCAAGGTAAGGTGGTATTTGGTAGCACTACTTATCACAGCGATGTTCATAATTTTACAGTGTTTAAAAACTTATCATAGGAATATTGTTAGATGGCGACAGTTGCAAAATCCATAGGAACAACAGGTAGAGATTACAGTACTATAACAGCTTGGGAAGCAGACCTTTCCAATGGTTCAGTTTACAGTTCTGGAGATACAGCTCAAGGCGTATGTTATGCTGATAGTGTGTTTACTGAAAATGTAACTATTAGTGACGCATCTGCGATCCCGACGAATATACAGCTTACCGCCGCCGAGGGACAAAAGCACGATGGAACTGCAGGATCTGGAGTTGTAATTAAACCTTCTTCTACTAGTTCATATATAATTAATGTACAAGAACCAAATGTAGACATATCGTTTCTAGAATTGAACGGTAACGGTACAGGTAGATATGGCTTCTTTTTAACTACAAGCACAAGCGGATGTGTGTTAAGAAATTCTCTTATCCACAACATTAGATCAACATCAACATCAGGCGGCACAGTGAGTGTCATGAGAAATAGAACAGGCATGACGTTTATGAACAACTTTGTGTTTAACTGTACTTCGGGCAGTACTGGAGGCATGAGAGTTCATGACACGGAAGCCTCAGTAATTACTAATATATATAATTGTACATACTACTATCTACCAGTTCAAGACGATGAAGAGGGCGCAGCCTTCTTATTTTACCAAACACTTAGAACCAGTGGAGCGAATGCTAAAAATATCTTGGCTTATAGATATCATTCATTTTCTCAAAATCCGATAATTGCCGGCGCGACAGCTGATTACTGGGGAGCTGTTGGAGCAATAAGTGACGTAACAAACTTAACCGCAGAACCTTATGCCGACGCATTTGTAGACACTTCAACAAGTGATCCTGACCTGCACTTAAAGTCGGGTACAGACCTTATAGGCGAGGGTCTCGATTTGGGGACTACTCCAACTAATGTGAACTTAGATATAGATGGAGGAGATAGAGATGCAGCTGGAACAGCTTGGGACTTGGGTGCAGACCAGTTTAACCTAGCGCCGACTTCCGCAACGGCATCCGATGACCCTAGTAGAAGGTTAAACTTAGCTTTCTTTGGAGTTCAGGGGTTAGGATCGTTCTCAACAGTATAAATTTTGTGTATATGTATGTGTAGTAACCTAGAATAAAGGAAAAATAAAATGGCGTGGACTACAGATTTAGTTCTCTTTGTCAGAACCCTCATAGGTGACCTTGATGGGTCTAAATATGCAGATTCTAGACTAGAGCAAATTATAGCAGTTGCCGCCTACAAGGTATATGACCAAGCCGATTTTAGTTATACATATACAGTAGACATCGCAGCGAAAGACATATCACCAGATCCGATTGATAACAAAGACACTGACTTCACAGTGCTTACTGCTTATCAGGCGGCTTGTATTATTATTGGTAGTGAAGTTAAAACTGAAGCAGCAAATTCATTGAACCTTAGAGATGGACCTTCTGCTATAGACCTTAGAGGTGTATCGGCAACCTTGAACACTTTGTATCAAGACTTGTGCAACAAGTACGAAGACCTACTCACTACATATAAAACAACCAACAGTCTGCATGGCCAAGCTATTCTTAGTCCTTATAGTCCGGGTAGTGCTGTTGTTAATCGCTCATTCCAATACAACTACGGACGCTCAGGGTCCGCATTTGATCATTAATAAAGGAGATTTAAAATGGCTGTAGACGTAGCACAGAAAGTAAGAAATAGTGATGACCAACCAAACGGTGGTGCTGGTATCGTCAGTATTGCTGGCGCTAAAGGATTGACAGCGGCAAACAAAGTTAGCTCAAATCATACTTTGTCTCCGCCAATATCCTCTTCACTTATAGACCAAAGTATAGATGTTATGTATGATAGTCTTAATCACAGACTAGATGATTACATGAATTATAGCACATAAGGAGCTTAAATATGGCAGGAGTATCAAGTTTTGCAACTGGTAGAAAAAGCAGCATAGGCACAACCGCCTTGCAGCTAACAACCACCTCAACTCATGCGTCTAGGGGCGTTCAGATTGTGGCAGATTCGACGAATTCGGTTAAAGTATATGTAGGAATTTCTACAGTTACAACCGACGCCGCTGATGCAACAGATGGATTTCCATTGTCCGCTGGAGAGAGTGTAGTTATCCCAGTTATCGACCCATCTACAATTTACGTGAGAGCCGTTAGCGGAACCTCATCGAAAGTATTTTTTGTGACTGTTTAATATTATGCCCATAGTAATACCAACAGGTGTTTTTAACGTATACAATGAGGCGGTGCAGCTTTTTGAGCGCACCGTCACGTTAGTATATCCAGAGAAAAAAGAGTCATGCCCTAATTGTTATTTAGACACTATGGGGACACGGACTCGCTCTATAAGTGTGTACAAACCCGGCGGCCCATATCCGTTTAGTCGAGGAATGCCCTGTCCATCCTGTGGAGGAGCTGGCTACAAAGCTGTAGAAGCAGAAGAAGATATAGATGTGAGAGTTTACTGGGAGCCAAAGCAATGGAGAGACATTGGCTTTGCCGTTAACTTAGCTGAAGGCGCAATACAAGTTATATCCAAAATGACCCATCTTCCAAAACTAGACAATGCAAAGTATCTTATTCCAAAATCTTACGGCGATATATCAAACTATCATACTATGAAGTTTACAAGAGCTAGCGTAGCATACCCACAAGGATTTAAACAAAATCCAGAAAAGTACGCTGTTACGTTCTGGGAGAGGAATGGATAATGTCTATATCTATAAAGTTAACCGAAACAATAGGTAATATAGAAAAGAAGATATTAAGAGCTATAGTAGACGAGGCGAATGGAACGTTTTTGAAATCTGTTGCAAAAGCCAAAGAGCCAATAAAGGTAATAATCAGAAGCGCCTTGGAATCTTCTCCAGAAATTTCATCTATAAATGGGGGCAAACTTAGGGGTGACTTTGGTATACCAATCGGTAAAGATGTCACCACTCCAATCGTAAATGCTATTGCAGGGTCGGTTACTTTTATGAGTCAAAAGTTTTCTATAAGAGGCAAAAAGATTAGCGGAGGAGTTACAGTTTCGGTGCAGCCTACTAGTTTTGTTAATCTTTCAAGTCTTGGTATTACAGAAACAGAGAAGGCGGGAAACATACCTTGGCTGCAGTGGTTATTAACCGCCGGTGATTCTATTATTATAGCAGATTTTGGTGTTGACTACGGACCGTATGGTAGAAGTGGGATGGCTAAAATGACAGTTAAGAGAAGACCATTCAAGGTTGATAGTGCGTTCTCAGGTACTCCTGAAAATAACTTTATAACTAGAGCCTTGGAGTCCAAAGGTGATGATATACAAAAAGCTATTGTAAGGAGCCTATCATAATGCCAGATGAACAATATAAGTCACTAGCAGGCATTGAGAATACACAAGACGCAACGCTTTCTAATCAATTACTCGAAAACTTTATAACCTTTTATGATTGGGGTTTTACAAACGCGGGTGCCTTTTATAATATAGAAATTCCTCAATCGGGTTTATATGGAGGAGACTTACATAAACTAAGAGCTGTAGACGATCCAAATTATACCGATGGTCAGGTCTGGGAGGGTTATAGAAGTAATTGGGTTTGGGAAACCGGAGTGGCAAATCCAGAACAGCCAATCAGAATATCTGGTGTATTTGTTGGGGGAACATTTAGAGCTACTGGCAATATACAACAGCCCTATCATATAAATTATCCAGATGGCAGAGTTGTATTTGACGCCGCTATATCTACTAACACAGAAGTCAAATTAGACTATGCTCATAAATGGGTGAGCGTTATTCCCGCAGAAGGAGTACCTTGGTTTAGAGAAATTCAACAGGGCTCGTTACGCGCAGACAATTCCACATTTACACAGTTTGGTTCTGGCGACTGGGCCCAACTCGGCCAGACAAGAGTTCAACTTCCAACAGTTGCAGTAGAGGTTGTTCCTGCTGTTGGTTTTAAAGGAAGACAGTTAGGCGGTGGACAGTATATGTATAATGATCTATTGTTCTATGTCGTAGCGGAAAACCACTGGGAATGCAACAATCTTATTGATCAAATATCTTACCAAAACGATAGGAGTATATGGCTCTTTGATACAAATAAAGTTGCCATCTCTGGAGTATATCCTTTTAACTACAGGGGCGAAATAAACGAAAATGCCTTACCTAGCGGTCTTTACCCTCAGTTGGTAGACGAAGCCCCAAACCCTTCTGACGCCTCTTATAACTTTAGATACAAGTCTCAGTGCTTCATACACAACACTAGAGGCCAAGGAGTCACGCAAATAGCGCCCAATTTATACATGGGAACAGTGCGATGCGCTACCGAAACTGAAGGAATATAAGAGCTTTTTTTAATTTTTTGTGTATATACTAGTAACCAAGCCAGAGGTGGATAGTATACGTATATATGTTAATCAAATAGGAGATTATTATGGCTAATAATAGAATATTCTATGCTTGCCAAGCTGTTTTTATTGGTAAAACAGGTCACACTCCAGCAGCCCCAGCTTCATCTGGGCGCTTTATGGAAGGTGTACAGTCTGTTGGTATTACCAGTAATTTTACGCTAGACCAAGCGTTTGAGTTGGGTCAGATTCAGATCTACGAAAACTCAGAAGAAGTTGCCGACATCGAAGTTACCTTAGAAAAGGTACTTGATGGTAAGCCACTTCTTTATGGTCAAGCTTGCGGCGACTCAATTAAAGACAATATGGTTGCTGCGGGTAAAAATAGATCAGATGTTTATCTTGGTGTTTACGCAGATACCGTCAGTAGCACTAGTGGTGCATCTGTTGGCGCTGTTGTTATGTGCTCAGGTATGTACATCAGTTCTGTTTCTTACACTTATCCTACTGATGGAGCTGCTACAGAATCTGTAACGCTTGTTGGTAATGATAAATTCTGGTCAGACAATCTTGCTGGAGTTGTTCCTAATCCAGACACTAGTTATGGCGCGAGTCCAACTACTGGGCTAGATGGTTCTGACACTTCAACCTCAGCGAGTAACGCTCCTGCTGCAGGTTCGCCTACAGGTAGTGGTCTTGTTAGACGCCAGAAGGTTGATATTAAAAATTCCACGATTCCTGCGGAAATTAGTAACCCAATGGGAACTGCTAGTACCGACAAGAGTAAAGGATTCCACATTAGTAGTATCTCGATCAGTGCAGACTTTGGTCGTGAAAGTATTTTAGAGCTGGGTTCATTTGGGCCTTATCACAGATACGCTGGTTACCCAATCGAAGTTACTTCTGAATTTGAAGTTACTGCTGTTAGTGGTGACTTAGTTAATGTTTCTGGTAGTGCTGAAAACTTGAGCAATCGTACGATTGTTATCAAGGACGATGGAGGTCATGTTATTGACCTTGGTACTCAGAACAAACTGAGCTCTGTTTCTTACTCTGGTGGTGACACTGGTGGTGGAAACGCTACTTGTACTTACTCCTACTCTACTTTCAATGACTTGAAAGTTCACGGTGGTGGTGCTTACTATACTAGCGGTAGCTAATTTGCTAGTGTCGCGCGACAGTTGTCTGTATATAATACAGTAGGAAAAAAAGACAGCAAGCGTTTTAGGTGGATTTTTAGGAAGGTAAGATGTCAATAGATATCGAAAAGAATTTATATAGAATAATACAAGGTCGCTTGCGCTATAAGGTGCGAGACGGCCTTGTTCTATATATACATGAACCTACTCCAGAAATTATATATGAGTCACACGATATATACGATGAGGTTTATGAAGAATCCTACTGGAAAGGTATATATGTCAAAGAAGAAATAATTCCGATACTTATAGAGAATGACTACTGGACACCGCTAGACGACAGAGAAGCAGAAAAAATACAGGAGCAAGTAGAGAATAAAAAGGTTGAAGCCTTCAAAAGCTTTGTCAAGAAGAGACAGCTTAATGCAATAAAGATGGAAATACACAGGCTTGAAAAGAAATGGCTTGAGCTTTATAGTAAGAAAAGTTCGCTTGATCATGTGACATGTGAGGGCTGTGCTGCGCTAGCAAGAAACGCTTGGATAATTAGCAAAACTGTTTATCATAAAGATGGTACTTTATACGACTGGTCTGAAAGTTCAGTTACCAGCGCCCTTAACTTTAAGGTCGGAAACTCAATGTCTCAGACACAGTACAGAGAGCTAGCTAGATCTGATTTGTGGAGAGGCATGTGGTCTACAGGCAAAGGCACAGACATATTTGGTGTGCCATTTTCTAGAATAACGCAAGACCAGTCTAGGTTATGCATGTACTCAAAAATGTATGATAGCGTTC